>Ga0157372_10000165_pt1 | contig 73058 bp, 65 predicted proteins | sample C55metaG_FD_115307 | JGI IMG/M metagenome (GOLD analysis project Ga0157372, IMG submission 115307) | Corn rhizosphere microbial communities from Kellogg Biological Station, Michigan, USA - C5-5 metaG | ecosystem: Host-associated > Plants > Roots > Rhizosphere > Soil | place: USA: Michigan... | reverse complement strand
GATCAAGTCGAGAAAAAAGCCCAGCAGATAGACCACCGCGACTTTGTTGCGATACCTCATTTTTCCTCCTTCTGTGCGGAGCGCTACTGTAGCCGCTGGCAGAAAGGGGATAAACGGCGCGGGTGGCGATATACTGTCAAACCTGTTTTGACAATCACGAGAGAAGCGATGCTCAATTTGCAACGCGTCGCCATGTTTATCGCCGTCGTCGACACCGGCAGTTTTACCGCCGCGGCCGCAACGCTCGGGCAGACCAAGGCGGTAATCAGTTTTAATATCCGCCAGCTTGAGGATTCGCTGGGCGTGGCGCTGCTGCTACGCTCCACCCGCCGCTTAACCCTGACCGAGGCGGGGAGCCTCTTTTATCAGCGCGGCGTGGCGCTGTTACGGGATGCCGAAAATTTGCAGGATGAGGTGCAGGCAAACCATATCGGTCTGAGCGGCGAGCTGCGCATTACCACCACGCCGGAGTATGGCGCGCAGGTGGTGATCCCGGCGCTGGCCGCTTTCAGCGAGCGTCACCCGGCGCTGCGTATTCGCCACGTCTCTTCGTCCCATCACGCGGATCTGATTAGCGAGCGTTTCGATGTTGCTATTCGCCTCGGCACACTGGCGGACTCCCGCTATCACGCGGCGCTGATTTCACGCTTCGATATTCTTCCTGTCGCCGCGCCGCACTGGCTTAGCCAGCACCCGATTACGACGCTGCACGCCCTGGCGCACGCGCCGTGGATTATTCATGAGCGGCTCGCTTCCCCGCTGCGCTGGCAGGTCACTGATGCGGCAGGGTGCGGTGAAACGCTGGAGATAAAGCAGCCCGCGCGTATCTTCGCCGACAGCGCGCAGGCGCTGATGTCGTTTGCCCTTGCTGGCTGTGGTGTGGCGTTGCTGCCGGCGTGGCTGGTGCAAAGCGCGCTGGCTGAAGGGCGGCTGGTGCATCTGTTGCCGGAGTGGAAGTTTGCGCCGCAGGGCATTTATGCGGTGTATGCCGATACGCAGCATCTCTCTGCCAAAGTGCGCGCGCTGGTCGATTTTTTGCGCCAGTGGGTGGCGCAGGAGGAGGTTGCCGGATGACATTAGCGCCATCCGGCAGCGTTTTTTAGACGAGGTTTTTTAAACGGTAGATCCACTCCAGCGCCTGACGCGGTGTCAGGCTGTCCGGATCGAGATTCTCCAGCGCTTCAACCGCCGGGTTGGTCTCTTCCGCCGGAGCAAGCAGCGACATCTGCGTGCCGTCAATTTGTGTGCCCGCTGCACTCGGCGAGAGGCTCTCCAGCTCGCGCAGCTTGCCGCGCGCGCGCTTGATCACCTCTTTTGGCACGCCCGCCAGCGCCGCGACCGCAAGGCCGTAACTCTTGCTCGCCGCGCCATCCTGCACGCTGTGCATAAAGGCGATGGTATCGCCATGCTCAATCGCGTCGAGGTGCACGTTCGCCACGCCCTCCATCTTCTCCGGCAGCTGCGTCAGCTCAAAGTAGTGGGTGGCAAACAGCGTCAGCGCTTTGATCTTATTCGCCAGATTCTCCGCACAGGCCCACGCCAGCGACAGGCCGTCATAGGTCGACGTCCCGCGGCCAATCTCATCCATCAGCACCAGGCTGTTCTCGGTGGCGTTATGCAGAATGTTGGCGGTTTCGGTCATCTCAACCATAAAGGTCGACCGCCCGCTCGCCAGATCGTCCGCCGCGCCAACGCGGGTGAAGATGCGGTCAATCGGGCCAATCTCGACTTTCTGCGCCGGGACATAGCTGCCGATATAGGCCAGCAGGGTAATCAGCGCAGTCTGGCGCATATAGGTACTTTTACCGCCCATATTCGGGCCGGTGATAATCAGCATCCGGCGCTGCGGCGACAGGTTCAGCGGGTTGGCGATAAACGGCTCTTTCAGCACCTGCTCCACCACCGGGTGGCGCCCTTCGCTGATGCGGATGCCCGGTTTATCGCTGAAGGTCGGGCAGCAGTAGTTCAGCGTATCGGCGCGTTCAGCAAGGTTGATCAGCACATCCAGCTCTGCCAGCGCGGCGGCGCTCTGTTGCAGGTCGCCGAGGTGCGGCATCAGCAGGTCGAACAGCTCTTCATAAAGCTGCTTTTCCAGCGCCAGCGCTTTCCCCTTCGAGGTGAGGACTTTGTCTTCATACTCTTTCAGTTCAGGAATGATGTAGCGCTCGGCGTTTTTCAGCGTCTGGCGGCGCACATAGTGGATCGGTGCCAGGTGGCTCTGCCCACGGCTGATCTGAATAAAGTAGCCGTGAACCGCGTTATAGCCCACTTTCAGGGTGTCGAGTCCCAGGCGCTCGCGCTCGCGGATCTCCAGCCGGTCGAGATAATCCGTCGCGCCATCGGCGAGGCTGCGCCACTCATCCAGCTCAGCATGGTAGCCGGGGGCAATGACGCCGCCGTCGCGTACCAGCACCGGCGGGGCTTCAATAATGGCGCGCTCAAGCAGTTCGCGCAGTTCGCTGAACTCACCCATTTTCTCACGCAGCGCCTGTACTGGTGCGCAGTCGACGTCCGCCAGCTGCGTGCGTAACTCCGGCAGTTGCTGGAAGGCGTAGCGCATACGCGCCAGGTCGCGCGGGCGGGCGGTACGCAGCGCCAGACGTGCCAGAATACGCTCCAGATCGCCCACCTGGCGCAACACCGGTTGCAGCTCGGCGGCGCGATCCTGTAATGCGCTGATGGTTTGTTGACGCTCGGTCAGCACTTTCGTATCGCGCACCGGCATGTGCAGCCAGCGTTTCAGCATGCGGCTGCCCATCGGCGTGACGGTGCGGTCGAGCACCGAGGCCAGCGTGCTTTCAATCCCGCCTGCGAGGTTTTGGGTGATCTCCAGATTACGGCGCGTCGCGGCATCCATAATAATGGTGTCCTGCTGACGCTCCATAGTAATAGAACGGATATGGGGCAGGGCGGTACGTTGCGTATCTTTGACGTACTGCAACAGACAGCCAGCGGCGCACAGGCCACGCGCGGCATTCTCAACGCCGAAGCCAATCAAATCACGGGTGCCAAACTGCATATTGAGCTGCTGGCGGGCGGTGTCGATTTCGAACTCCCACAGCGGGCGGCGGCGCAAACCGCGACGGCCTTCAATCAGCGCGGTTTCCGCAAAATCTTCCGCATAAAGCAGTTCAGCAGGGTTGGTGCGTTGCAGTTCAGCAGCCATGGTTTCACGGTCGGCCGGTTCGCTGAGGCGAAAACGCCCGGAGCTAATATCCAGCGTTGCATAACCAAACCCTTTGCTATCCTGCCAGATGGCAGCCAGCAGGTTATCCTGGCGCTCCTGCAGCAGCGCTTCATCGCTGATGGTGCCCGGCGTGACGATGCGTACGACCTTGCGCTCAACCGGCCCTTTGCTGGTGGCCGGATCGCCAATCTGCTCGCAAATCGCCACCGATTCGCCGAGGCTGACCAGTTTTGCCAGGTAGTTCTCCACCGCATGATGCGGCACGCCCGCCATCGGGATCGGCTCCCCGGCAGAGGCTCCGCGTTTAGTCAGTGAGATATCCATCAGCTGCGACGCGCGTTTCGCATCGTCATAAAAGAGCTCATAGAAGTCGCCCATACGATAGAAAAGCAGAATGTCCGGATGCTGTGCTTTCAGCTTCAGGTACTGCTGCATCATTGGGGTATGCGCGTCGAAATTCTCTAGTGTACTCATCAGTTTACGATGTCCATTTTCTTAAATTTTAATGAGTTAGTGAGATTTTTTGTTCTCATTGAGTTTCACTTTGTCTCATTGGATCTCATGAAATCCTACATTTAAATGTAGGTTAAAGTGTAGCTTGCCAACCTATAGCCTGGTAAAATATGGCTACTTACAGCACAACCTACATTTTGTTTCATAAATGCGTAGGGAGCATGATAACGGAGTCTTTATGGCAGGAAAACAAGAGGCAAAGCCACTGTCGTTTAAAGCGATAGAAATGATGAAGCCAGGTGACAAAGATAAAGCTGATATTGGCGAAAATCGTGGTTTACGTGTCTCCTGTGGTGCTACTGGTCTTAAATCTTTTTTCTACCGTTACACGAGCCCTGTGACTGGAAAACTTGCTCAGGTCAAAATTGGCAACTTCCCGCAGACTTCTCTCGCCGCTGCACGTCTTAAACTCAACGAATTAAAGCTCCTCCGTCAGGAAGGTCGGTGCCCTGCATCAGAACTCAAGCAGGAAAAACAACTTCGTGCAATCGAGGCTGAAAAGGCCAAAGTACCTGAATTGACAGTGCAGGGATTAGTTGAGCTCTACCTGACTGAGCGCATTGAAGACCGCAAAACCAGGGATGGCAAAATCATTCCGGGGGCCCGGAAGAAGAAAGGCCAGGATGAAGTGCGCAGAACACTGTATGCCGATGCGGTAGATAAGCTAGGCGATCGTAATGCCGCTGAAATCACGCGCAATGACGTGATTACGCTTATCAATGGCATTGTTGCCAGAGGAGCAAAAGTGCAAGCCGGTAACGTTCTACGGGAGTTGTCTTTGGCCTACGAGTTCGCTATTGGTCTGGGGCGTTTTGATGCCAGCTTTGCTAATCCCGCTCTGTTGGCAAAGTCCAGCCTCCGTCAGACTCGAATCAAGCTTACCAATAATCGTGGTACGCGTGTGCTGAGTGAAGCTGAGCTTAAAAAGTTTCTCCAGTGGCTGCCAGGCTCTGCTTTTTCCCCAACAATCAAAAACGTGCTTCGTCTAACCTTGTGGACAGGTTGCCGCACAGGAGAGGTCTGCAACATGGCGTGGAAGGATGTTAATCTGGAGAAGGGGACGATACACCTGCGTGAGACTAAAACGGGTGTTGAGCGTTACGTCCAGTTATCCACTCAGGCCTTAGACTTTCTTAAAGTGCTCCGCCTCAATTCGGATACATATTTATTTCCGTCTTCACGAACAAGACGACCAATCCAGCAAAAGTATCTGACGGAGAATGCGTGGCGCTTACGTGAATCCGACCAGATGTTAGATATACCGAGCTGGACACCGCATGATTTACGGCGGACTGTGCGTACCTGGCTATCGCGGCTTCAATGTCCTAACGAAGTGGCTGAGGCTATTCTGGGACATACAAAAGGTGGTGTGGAAGGAATTTATAACCTCTACAAGTATGATGCTGAGTGTAAAAAATGGCTGCAGATTTGGGCTGATCATCTTGAAAACATATATTGACCAATAATATTTATTGTAAGAGCTGACAAACCAAAAATTTTAGCAAAACAATACGGTTTTATTCAGCTCCGTGTTTTAATCTACAAGCGCTATAATTATTTGTTTTTTAATAATAACGCTAATCATATCTAGATAGGTTTCGCAACTTTTACCTCACTGCACGTAGACATAACCATCGTCGTTAATAATCGCTCTGCATTATCGTTTTTTGCTCAACTTGATTTTGCAGGAGGCTTTAACCTTTCATTGTAAGGGATATCTATTATCTTCACGCTTGCACCTAACTGCCTGGCATAGCCAATTAGGCCATCAATTAGAAAAAACAACTGAGCAACTTGTGGTTCGCGCTTTTCATCTTTCTTGACTACTTTTTCTAATAACTCTATGTTGCAGCATCCTGATGTAACTAAAACAATCATAACCTTAGCATCTGCGCTTGTTATAATCTCGCGTCTTATTTTATTCCATAACTCACTTCCCTCTTCTTTTATGCCAGAAGATTTATAAATTCTAGGTATTTTTGTATTATTCCATTTTGAGGTTCTTGCCCACTGTCCGACGCCTGAGGGCATTTCTACGCTGCGAGAAATGTACGTCAGATTTTTCATTGCTTGAGATGTAATCTCATGGAATGCGGATGCTGATATTGTAGAGGCGTCTCCAACTTTTGCATGGATAAATGCTAATGATTTATTTTCAAAATTTACAAAAATAAAGTCAGCACATTCTGCCCCTAGATCATCACATATGATTACTTCAGGAGTGAATGATATGTTAATTTTCTCTTTTGCTATTAATTTAAATAGTGTGTTGTCAAGAAACTCTGTAAGTTCCCTCTTTTTGTCTTTCTCAAGTTCATTCTTGGAGCCTTTTTCTGAATAGCATTCTAGGTTTGCTTCACGTACCATGTATTGTAATATTGACTCCTCTATAAAATTGTAATCAATTTGATAAAAAGTCTTATCTTGATAAACAGTAACCCCATCATCTAATCCTATTAAAACTAGATGTTGATTCATATTTAGATACTCACTCAAACCTTTTGGTGTAGTGATAATATTACCACCATTTTCAATATATAGCTTTTTGTCACCTTTTGTACCAAACCAAAATCTATTTTTTTCTTCTTGGTATTTTAAAGTCATTTCCAAGTCAATGATACAATCCTCTTGCTCTTTTGACATGAATGTGAACTTAACTGTATGATTAGATGTATTCTCACCTTCTTTTGGTATTATTGAAACAGAAGAAGATACGGGAGTGTAATTATACGATTCTTCTTTAACGCTTTTTATTATCAGACTTGAAAAATCAATAGAAAGAACTGAAGGGATAGGGGACAATGGGGGGATTGTATGCTGCATGTAACGTTTTAAAGATTGATTGTTAGATTTCTCGGATAATGATTGTGTGATTAAACTTGCCCATTCGATGAACTTTTCAAGAGAAAAATGTTGCAGCTGCTTTGAGCTTAGTTCTTCGCGCACTCTTCCATTTTGCAATCCGAGATATCTTCGATTATCTCTTGATATCCCTCTTACAGCCCTGCATACTTGGATACGATCTGTCAGTGATGTCGGTACTCTGTTTAAATCGTGCAACTGATGGTTTGAGGAACGGATTACAGTATCAAAGGGAATTGAGCTTGCAACTGAAACGTTTGTTATACGATATTTGTTGTCAATCAAACCTGACAAAGCTGGACCAATTGTGCAGGTACTATTTTCTAATAGTTCAATCGGGTAAGTACCAGTTGTATCTGCGATAATTAAATAATTACCGTTAATTACAGCACAATGAGTTTCGAGTTTTATTTCATACAACGATCTATCTGACAAAATCTTAGAGTTAGCTATCGAAACATAAACCCATAGTGCATGGTCACTACTTTTTTGACACGGTTCATTATCTTTTCCTAATATAAGTGCATCAGTTAGATTAAGGCTATCAGTACAATCTTCAATGTAGTCCTCTAGACAAAAATTAGGGCCAATCTTTCTTATTAAAATACTAGGAGATATGTATACCTGAGGATCTGTATCTAAAATTGATATATCGAACTTCTTTCTAAATCGTCCATTAAAATATTCAGCATTAGGTTGAAGGTCGAGCATCGTTTTAATGAATTTTCTATAATGTGCTTGAGAAATGATGTTGGCATTTTCTTCATATTCTCTATATGCAGACCAGCGTTTCTTTAAGTTGAAATGACTAGGTGATATAATGACGGCTTTGTTTACATTGCTGTAATCACCATTCTTACGTAATACTCGACCAATCTGTTGGATTAATTTTCTATCGCTTGTTGGTTCATAAAAAAATGCAACACAACAGAAGCCAGGGTGATCTATGCCTTCTGTTAATTTGTTTTGATGTACCCAGACAACAGCTTTATTCCAATCTTCAGGTACGTTTTTATATAATAAATCGTTTTTTGTATGAGAAAAGTTTTCATGGATACCAATTGCGTTGATATTGTTTTCGTTAAAGTAATTAACAACTATCTCTATATCCTTGGAGTTCGAACAGCAGATTATAGCTTTAAAATTTTCTATTCCTTTATATCTAGATGCTAAGTCATTATTCCATATTTGGATGAATTCCACGCAAAGATCAACAATATTTGATGAGTTAGATGATACTATGTCGACAAAATCGACCGCGCGAATTACTCCTTCACTCTCAGCCTTCGTATGAGTTAACTGAAAAACTTGGCTATTTATATTCTCAATGCGAAAAAGTTTTAGATCGTTTCTATATGGTGTTGCTGTGAGTAGAAGTGTAGGTTTTTTAAGGGCCTTAACTGCTCTTCCCCATTTTAAAGCCGGTTCATAATGGCATTCATCAACTATTACATAATCTATTGCGTTAGCGAGATTATGATAATGTTTGGGATAATCCCGTTTTATAGAAGCGAGTGAATTAAATGTACATATATATATTGTTTTCGACTTAGAGGTAGAATTAGATGAACCTTCATCTGAATTTGATTCAGTAAGTGCAGGTAGCAAATCTGATATATTTTTAGGGAATAATTCAAAAATATTACCTTTTGGCTTATCGAATCTGGCCTTTATCCAGAATCCTTTTTCCAACTCGGTTTTCATCTGATTACGGAGCTTGGCCCATGGTGTAATGATCAGTACTGAACCTGATACGCCCTCAAATGAAAAGGCAGCTATTATTCCGGTCTTACCCGTTCCAGTAGGTAGTCTTATCAAAAATGGGGTTGTATTTTTTTTAAAATGCCTTAATGCTTTTTGTAACGCTTTTTTTTGATGATCCCATAGATAAGAAAATTTAATGCGTGATGTTATTTTTTCCACTTAAATTCCTTTTCATGATTCTTAAATTTTGTAAGACTTATTCACGATTGAGTAAAGAGGAATACGTTGAGTTTTGCAAGTAAAATCAATCATCAATACTATCAAGGTAGAACTAAACATTCTGCTGGCAGTGGTTACCCAAGTACTTTTATATTCAACGCTTTTACCACGCGGAACTCGTCTTCCAGAGTTGTGCCATATCTGTGCCACAGCTCCGACATCCTCTGAGTTTTTCTACTTTTTTTGCCATCAACTAAATCGCTGTGAATGCAGCTAGTGCTTGTAAAAACAATAACTTATATGTGATTCCTCTAATTCGTAACGCGAAGGACATAAGTTCGACCCCTGTGATCGGTGCCATTTCAAGCTCTTCCTAGGTCTACCGAAATCAACTCAAAGCCCATATACTGCGGTTTCTAGCCCGTATCTTATCTCTTGTTATCAACTGGACTCACCCAGAATCAAGTCACAGTTGAGGGCATTCTGTGTTCGGTCTAGGGAGACGCTCCCGATGAAGCTTAATGCATGACAGGTAGACGCTGCTAAACCCAGAGAAGAAGCCTATAAGCTGGCAGATGGTGCTAGTTTGTATCTTGAGGTTGTTCACTCTTGTTCTCGATACTGGCGGATGAAATATCGCTTCCATGGAAAAGAAAAACGTATGCCTTTCGGTGTCTGTCCAGCAGTGTCCCTTGCACAGGCGAAGGCACTACATGACGAGGCCAAGAAAAAGCTAGCCGAGGGTATCGATCCGTCTTTCGCCAAGAAAGAAGAAAAGCTGGTTCGCGATGTGCAGCTCAACAACACGTTTTAGGCCGTGGCGCTTGAATGGCATGTAACGAAGGTGAGCCGGTGGTCTGAAGGGTATGCCTCTGATATTATCGAAGCCTTCAATAAAGATATTTCCCTTATATCGGCCAACTGCCGGTGAATGAAATCACACCGCTGGTTCTGCTGAATGCGCAGCGCCGAAGATTCAAGCGCCGCCCGGTAGTCAAAAAGCTGACGAATTTCTTCAGCCTCAATCGGCGCAACGCTCCAGCCACGGCCTTCGTGACACCAGCCCTTTGTTCGTCAGGCGGATAAGGGCGGCGCGCACCGACAGTTTGGCGCATACCATCATATATTTCCGGGCTTTGGAATATGAAAATCAGTATCATCAACGGCTGGGAAGTGTCTGGATTATGCGTGGCGATTCATATATCAATCCTGTTCAATGGGCAAATGCCAAGATAATCCTCTCCACGCTATTTGGCATGCTTTACCGTTTAAATATCATAAACCATATACGTTTATATAAAACTGCCCTTTGTCATCCTCTGTTTTTTGTACCCGATACGTAATAGGCAATGAGTCTTTCATATTTGGTTTGGTGAAAGTTAGATCGGCAGCACACTGATAAACATCAAGACCTGACTCATGACTTACTGTCCTGACATTTTCTACAGAAATCTGCACATCCTTATCCAGTGTCATTCCTTTCTCTATCGTTTTCCGTGCTATATCAACGACCAGGTTCTTGGCGTCATCGCTATTACATTTGGGTGTCTTATCCCCGCAGCCTACTATTAAACCCGCTGCAATCAGTAACAGAAGTATATTTATTTTCATTTGTTGTTTTCCTTCGAATCAAAGTGCCGTTTTATTATTTTTTGCTGTATTGACCATCCATTGCGCCTGCTGCCGAAGCCCCGCAGTATCCTCCGCAACCACGAGTCATTACGCTGGTTTTTCCATTATTCATTTCACTGAGCACAGCAACACACTGGCTGGAACTGTCATTCCAGATCCAACGGCGTTTCTGATTCTCACCAGCAGCTATTTGTTGTGCTGTACCTTCCATGTTGCAGATCCCTGAGCCATCTTTGGTTGATGCGTTGATGCTGAACTCTGCATTACCGTTCACTGGCTTTAGCGTTAAAACTGCGCCGGGCTTAGCGTATTGAGCTGCGATTGTCGGGAAGGCTAAGGCTGTCAGTACTAATGCAGTAACAATTCTCTTCATCATTAAATATCCTGTTAGCTAATACGAATGTTTTTGGTGATTTTCCCCAGTGCCAGTGGCCTGCGTTTTTCCACAAAGAAATACACAACGTTGAAAGCTGATTTACGGTGATTCCCCCGACCCAGGGAGGGCCAATTACGGAAAGATTCGATCTGCTCTTCTGAATAGGGCGTGTCAGAAAAGTCAAACAGCACAAGCAGTGCTTTGCCGTCGTGCTTCATCAGTTTCTTCACTTCCGTGCTGTTTACGGTTGCGGAGACATTGGAACGAGCTGCTGTTGGCTTACGGACTGCAAACTCAACGGCGACATCGTCAATCACAAAGTCAATGAAACCATGCCCGGATACCGTTCCAGGTAGCCTGCTTTTAACTTCTGGCGAGACGTTATCCGCAAACCAACCCAGTAAATAGCAACGTACTAATGGCAGTAATTCCCGCTCGCTGCATTCATTCAGACGCAGTGTTTTGACAAATTCACGCCGGTAAAGGGAGCTAAAAAAGTACTCAAAGCAATCCGTTATCTCTGTAATGGTGGTTGCCACAATGTTCCCCTTTCTGTCCACCTTTGTTCTAAGGCTCATCTGCTGGTCACTCAGCTCGTCAGTCCTAGTCTTGTTTGGTCTATAAGTGAGTATTTATTGGATTTTAAGGTCATTAGTGATGTTCATGCAAGAGTAAAAAAGACCCAAACTTCCGCTTATGGACGGACGGGAGAATAAATGATGGTTAAACTGGTGGCAGATTCAGCTGATAAGCTGGTAGGACAGCGTATTCAGAGCAGACGTAAAGAAGCCGGGTTAACCGCAGCTGAACTTGCAGAAATTATCGATATATCGCAGCAACAACTTTCCCGCTATGAACGAGGAACGAATAAGATCAATGTTGCGCATTTAGTTAAAATTGCAGTGTCTCTAAAGACACCAATAAGTTGGTTCTTTATTGATTGCATGGATGATCTGAATGTTTCTGATATCCCGTTTGACTATCTATCTGGGCTCGATAAAGAATTAAAACAACGCCTCGATCAAGTCTGGAACAAATTGGATTACGGCAAAAGGAAAAGCCTCCTCCTGTTTTTAGATGAATTCATAAAATAAATTTAAAATTAGTTTCTATGTGAAATTATTTGCTTTAGAAGTATGTTCCTGGTAAAATGTCATTACTGGATAGTGTCATATTATTCAGTAACTGATGTATAAACTAATAGCCAACTTAATGTTTCATTTTATATCCCTTCTGGCGGGAGGACGTCTATCGTCTGAAAAGTCAGTACGGGTTAGGGTTAATTAGTGGTTTGTGTCATCAATCCAAACGCATATTTACCGGAATAAATACGATGAATATTATCCGTCAGGAAGGGCTGTTCATGCCCGTAAGTCAGGAACTCATTAATATTATACTGGCTGAACTCAGTAAAAAGCCGCCAGTTAAACCGAATATTTGTGCTGTTACATTGCTGTTCAAAGATATCAATTACAGCGCTGAGAATGGTGGTTTCCATCCGGTCGAAATAAGGCTTATTTCCCGCAACGATGAATGGTATTTCGATTACATCACTGACTTCAAATATATGGGGACAGACCCGGAGCTCGAAAAGGAAATCGATATCAGCTGGAGCCAGCGCTATGTCTTCCTGTCCTATGCCGGTGATTTACCCCCAGGGGAAGGGCGAGACATTTTTGCGCTCTGGCAGAGAAATTTCGTTCATTACCACTTCCTGAATATCTACACCCTCACCGTTATGTGGGAAAGCTAATCCCGCCACACTGACAGCTAATTATTGATGGAGACATTATCTGTGACTGTAAGCAGAGGGATACACGCGTCTGTACAGGGAGAGCTTGACTGTCTTTGCGGCGCGTACTGTGTGGTGAATATGCTGAGCTGGCTGTATGACGGTCGGGTGAAGCGAAAACCACTCATGAACCGACTTCTTCAGGCCTATCAGCAACGCTGGCCTTTGCATGAATGGCTGGCCGAAGGGATAGATGAAAACCGGCTCGACTGGCTGATTACGCAGGTACTCCGGAAAGGCCACTACCACCGCCAGTTTCCGGTCCAGATCAGCAAACCTTTCGAGGGAAGTCGCGGTCTTGTGGAAGGGCGGGTTTTCAGTGAAATGAGGCGGTTTCTGGCGGTCACAGACCATTCCCGTCTTATTATGCTCAGCGACCAGTTTCACTGGTCCCTTGTCACCAGAATGGACGAAGAAACGCTCTGGTTTTTTGACAGCAACGGGCGAACCTCCATGCCCCGTAAGGCCTTCTCCTTACGTGCTGGCGCGGCCCGCCGCCAGTTGTTTCCCGAAGCCATTTACTTCATCGAACGGGAGTTCTGAACATGATGACGTTTACCCTGCGTGAAACCCGCATCCTGGACCAGGCCCGCGACATTATCAGCCGGTGCTACCAGCGTGGCGTTCAGCTTTGCTCTCCTGATGATGTACGGCGGTGCGTAATGTATGAAATGGCCCTGCTGGAGCATGAAGAGTTTGGCATCATCCTGCTCGATAACCAGCACCAGTTTCTGCATCGGGAAATGCTGTTCAGGGGCTCGTTAAATACGGTCAGCGTTCATCCCCGGGAGGTAATAAAGCGGGTACTCAGGCATAACGCCGCCGCGGTCATCCTTGTGCATAACCATCCCAGCGGCGAGGCTGAGCCCAGCAAGTGCGATATCCAGATAACCAGGCAGCTGCAGGAGCTACTGCAAATGCTGGATGTACGGTTGCTGGACCACTTTATTGTGGCCGGGACGGAGACGGTGTCGCTGGCTGAACGAGGGCTGGTGTGATGCAGACAGTTACCTGGTTTAATACATGTTATAGCAGGTTAAACGCATGAGAAGGGCTGCGCTGCGCCAGGTCGCGCCCGTGATGGAAACCACCGTGCTAGGCGCTTACATTAGCGGTCTTGCCCCGTCGGGGCGGCGGGGTATTACCAGCCTGTTAAACCGCAGCGCCAGCATACTCAAACGCGGTACGGATGCGGCCAGTTATCCCTGGGAGCAACTTAGCTTCGCCGCTGTCGCTAAAGTACGTGCGGCAATGCTGGATGAAGGTTATGCCGTGTCGTCGGTCAACATGGCACTGTCAGCACTCCGGGGCATAGCGCAGACGGCGTTTAACCTCAATTGCCTGGAGGCGGACACCCTTGCCCGTATCCGGGCCGTTAATCGCGTCAATGGCGATAACCAGCGTAAGGGAGGGGCACTCAGCCGGGAAGAGGTTCGCGCGCTTATTCAGGCTGCTAAACGGCACCCTCAACGTATCCGTTGTTGTCGTGATGCCGCCATTGTAATGACGCTTTGCGGTGCGGGTTTGCGGGCCGGGGAACTGGTCAGCCTTGAATGCCGGGACTATGACAACGGCATCCTTAAAGTGAGGCAGGGGAAGGGGCGTAAATACCGTGAGATACACGTTGCGGCAGCGGTAGATAAAGCCATCCGCGCATGGATTAAAGCCAGTGGCGCGAAAGAGGCCGGGGATGCATTGTTTAACCGGATTCAGCGCAACGGCAGGGGTGCCAGCCAGCCGCTGACAACGACCGGTTTAACCGGCATCCTGGAGCAGTTACAGCATGATGCAGGCATAGCGCGTTTTACTCCGCACGACATGCGGCGTACCTTCATTACGCGCTTGTTAGAGCAGGGCGTGGATATTAATACCGTACGCCAGCTGGCAGGGCATAGCGACATATCCACGACTACCCGCTATGACTGCCGTGGGGATAAGGTAAAAGTCAGTGCCAGCCGACGGATACAGTGCTACTAGACCACTCCCTTCTCTTACTCGATAATTAGCGGCTACCGTCGAAGCGAGCAGGTGCGGGACTGGCGGTGATTTTGATGTAATGCTTCAATGCCGGTGGACGCGAAACGCCCCGTGGATCGCCGATGAACGGGAGTTTCATAAAGGGCATCGCTGGTATTTCAACCCGCCATGTTGTATCGCCAATAAAGCTGAACTCAACTGCATTAGGTTGTATGTTCAGGTCCATAAACGATCCTGTCAGATATGCGCCACCAAGCGTCAGTATCTCCTTCACACCCTCATTCAGATCGAGCAGTGCTATTTTAAGCGCTTCTTCATAGGGAACGTCATCGGTAAGAAATAACAGCAGCCGTTTATCATCAACCTGAACAGCAGCTTCTATCACCTGTACAGGAACCATAATGCCCGTACCTTTTCCAGCAATCAGGACTTCATATTTTCCCATTGAGGTCGGTGTAGGTTCTTCCCTGAGTTGAAGTGTAACGTTGTCCAGTAGCTTAAACATAGTTAGTCCCAGAATCCGCTGATTTCCCATGCGGCAATCGCACCGCCAACAAAAGCACCAATAACCACGCATACAGGTGCGCCAGGACCACACATCAGTCCCGCCAGCGCTCCTCCACCCCAGGCTCCTGCAATTCCAGCGCTACTGATTGCAAGCTGCCGTTGAGTCTCAAGAACTCTGTCCTCAGCTTCATAGATCTGGTAAACAGCTACTGCAAGCGAAAGGAATATCAAACCGCGTCCGGCCCCGGACAAACGCTGCATTTTAATATTTACTTCATGGTTGGACTTGCCGGCTGATTGCACCACGGCGCTGTAAACCGCGTTTTTCTGTGAAACAGAAAGATTATTAAAGTTAACTTTGTCGCCGTACAACGCCTTTGTTTTATAGGCTATCAGCTCATTGAGCGTCTTGCCCTGCGCCTTCATTTTTTGCGCCAGTGCTTTGCCTACAGGTGTGCTTCGGTAGCGGATGAGTTCCATCAGAAGGTTACGCGTCTGGTTCGCTTCTTCTGCCGCTTTTTCCCAGCTAATGATCCCGCGTGAAGCTTTGGCGTAGAGATCGTCAGACATGGCTTTGATGCGGCGTGAGTACTCAAGTCTGAGCTTTGGATCAACATACAATACGCCCGAAGCAGCATTCACATCACCCTGTAGCGTTGCGATTGCCCGCTCCAGCTTTTTCTTTCCTTCACCATCAAGAGACGCAAGTAAAGCAGTATCCATAGCGCTTCCACCCTGTGTTCGTAGCCCAATAAAGAGTAGCAACGAAACTACAGATGGGAAATAACTCAGATAAGAGTAGAAAAGGGAAAGAAATCGAAAAAAATACGCCAACCCCTTGTCCCCCAAGGGCTCTGCACGAGGTAGCATTTATTGGCATTCATTGCTTAAACCCGACGAGTTGGCTTTATGTTTTTTCTAATGTAAGAGCAGAGCCCTTGGGGGACTAAGGACGATCGCTTTCAACCCTACAACTCAGCGGCATTCCTGGTTAGTTTCAGGGGCGCATGTTTCTTGTTTTTTCGTTCAATGCACTCGTTAATATTCGCAGGGTTACATATCCAGGCTACATCACTTCGCGTCCATTTGGGGCCAGCGGACAGTGCTTTTAGCCTGGGCTTTTTGACTTCACATTCGTTGAGTTTTTCTGCAACTGAATCGTACCTTTCCTTATCAGTCGCGCCTGTGAAATATAACTTGTCGAAGCGACCTCTGATGCGCTGATAAACCGCGTAAATATCCATGGATATCTGACATGTTGCTGCGGCAATTTTGTGGTGTTCCTCAAGGCCTTCGACAGAGTTTTCCTCATTATCGTCAAAGAGCTCGTTGTACATGTGGCTTACGCAAGTGCTTATGACATGAGCGGCTTTTTCCCCGTCGATTGTATGTGGATTAAACCCGTCACCCGTCAATTTTTTGGCAATCAGTGACAACTTATGCCGGGTGTCCCTCCCGAGATAAAGCTTCTTCTGCAGGAGTTCAAATGTCTCGTTACGACTCATGCGCTCACGATGGCATACCGCATCTGCTTTTTTACTGGGTTCCCTCATTTCCTTCTCCAGTTAATTTAATTCCTGGTTATTTTACCATCATTGAGCCTCAAGGAAAGCCGCGCGTTTTCAAGAAGGTTTTTGGTGGCATTAATTCGTTTTATAGCGAAGGAATTTTGTAAGGAAGGCTGATTCAGGCCTGTTAAGGCCATCCGCAAGCCAATCGTCACGCTTTTTCATGCTTGTAAATAACCCCGCTCCTGAAGCAGCTCAAAGGAGCACAAGCATGAACACCAACCGTATTCTCCGTAAAAAAGAAGTTCTTCATCTGACCGGGATTTCCGCCGCCACGATGTACCGACTCATATCAAAAGGGGATTTTCCCTCATCCAAAAAGCTCACTGGCGATGGTGGTCGGGCTGTGGGGTGGGAGTTACATGAAATTCAACGCTGGATTCAGTCACGCGGGCTTAGCAATACACGTGCTCTGTAAGCCTCATTCCACCCCTGACATACCAACAATATAAACAGTAACAGTGATGGTACCTGCATGTGCATGAGTGATCACTGTTGCTGCTATGAACTATTGGAACAGAATATGAAGCAGCAATTTAATCGTGAACGGGTGACATCTTTAACTGACAAAGTTCCTCTGGGAGTTAATGGTGCAGGCCAGTCTATGTATGGAGGTGTAGACAAACTGGCATGGGTAACGGATATGCATGACTGGAAGAAAAATCTTGTACTCAAACAGCGTTTGCTTGGCCTTGTTTCAGGTGGTGACTATCTGATAGAAGTTCGGCCTGCTGGCAGGGATGAGTGCGATGGACATTATCGCTGGGTAGTGGAAATTCGACTGAAAGGTACAACGCGTAATCACCCCATACTGCTGGTGATCCATTTTGACCCAACCAGTAGGCAACGCGGATTTCAGCGAATGGAATTCAGTCCCCAGCACTACTCTTCGCAACGGATAACGGATTTGTTTGTGTGGCTGGGGCGTAAGGGGCGCATAGGTAAGTTCCTGTATCGCGGCTTGCGCAATGCCTGGGTAACAACTATCCACTACGCACTGGATGTGGTTGGCATGAAACTCCATGATTATTTCATTGGGTTGTCTGGGGTCAGGAGGGGCGATTTTAATGATTTACATGGTGAACAAGAAGGATTAAGGCTGGGGTCTACGACCATTGTGGCCTCCGTATACGAAAAGGTTGATGCACCGGAGATAAGTACTCAGAAGAGGTACGAGCAAACGGTTCTTGTTCTTGATGAGCACCAGTTCCGGCGGTTTCTGCGTCTGGAATTGCGTTTGTCTCCTGGCAAGCAAAAACTAATGCTGAACAACCTGCATAATATGGAGAACCTGATTGCTAAGCTGGCTTTTTATGATCGTGACGCGCTGGCAGATCCGATGCTTGAACCCAAGTTCGCCCGCTTACTACGTGAATATGTCCCTTATCCGGTTGCCAGAGCAAAGTACAAGCCGTCAGCGACTATAAATGGTAAGCAGGTCAGCCCAACGAAAAAAGCTGCTGACAAGCGCGTTGATAAACTCATGGCGCGTTACCGTATCCAGTTGTTCGACTCAGAGGCTATCTGGGCTATGTTGCCGCCTGTGCTGGATAAGCTTGGGATTCTTGCGCAGCCGCAGTACTGGCAATACAACCTTCGTCTGAAGTGGCTTCAATTGCGTCAGAAACAGGGATAATAGTGTTGCGGCAGGGATGCCGTTTGTTGGGTGTCGTGGAAATGGACAGTGTATGAAACAAGAATTCTGTAAAAAGATGGTTTTAAACCGCCCAGGTTTGATACGACAGACCTGTTAACTACCGCCCGGGTTTAGCCCAATAGCCTTACCTTGTGCAATAACAGGGGAAAGACTGAGATCATTTTCCCCATAACCTGAGTTTATAAGGATTACCGGTTTTAAGCGATTTAAAGATTTCAAAGCGATGAAGTTCAGAAAATAACATGCGCCCCACTGTTGTTCAATAGCACGGGCCGTGAGTTTCAGCTTTAATAAACCGGTAATATTTTGCATATCCGCTAATCCCATTCTGGCTGAGCTGATATTTATTCGCTATTTTCGTCTGCAAGGTATATAGCTGCATCTGCAGGGTTATATATACGGTCTGTTGCTGTATTATTATATATATGTCATTACATACTATAGCCATTATCCAGTATCAGCTATTATGAGGCTCCAGCCTCCAATATTATTATCATCTAATAACCATCTGAACCTTGTTGGGTTCACGTAAGGTTTGAGTAATTCAGCTGTAAATAAATGGGGTCAGGGCATGGGGCTTTGATCTCTATATACAGGTGAATTATGAAGCCATACATTACGCACAATAATATTCTTGTCACGGATTCAACGCTGGATTATTTCAAGGAAGTTGTTTTTAGTATTCCTTATAATGGTGTTCCAGGTCTACGGCGCCCTTTTTATCGTAATATTGCAGTATTTCTCCAGCACGTTATTTGTGTTGCTACCTGTAGTCGCAAGAACAGGAAAAAAGCAAAGATTAAGGCGAATAAAAAATGGTCCTATTCTGTGCCAGTACCCTTTGAGCTGGGTAGGGCGAAACTCCCTGGAGTATTCAAGAAAAGTGGGCCGACCAATGAGCGTGCAATGGAGGCACTGGCAAGCGCGGGAATTATCAAACTAACCGGGTATTCCAATGCTCAAAGCTCTTGCCGGGAATATGCTATTTCTCAGCGTTTTCTGCGTAAGTTGTTTGGCAACGACCGCGAGGCATACCTTAGCCGTAGGGATCGCTACCATTATCTGACGGATATTTTCACCAAGCGTAAAAGTTACTCATTTGTTGAACTGATTGGGATTGCCATTGATCGTGGGCAGCGTGCCAAACATGAGCAGTCTAAACGCGATATCCCTAACGCTGCTTTCAGGGAGTTGGTAGTGGGGGTCTGGAACAATCTTGAGCCGCTTGAAATCAATCTGGATGCACTGCTGGATTACTATAACGAGAATCCCACTACGAAGAATAAAGTATTCATTTTCAATTTCCTGTCGAGACTGGCTGAAACTGGCGTGGAGATGGTGAAAGAGTCACCGTTAATAGTGGCTTACAGGCAATCGTATAAAACTGCGTACATTGGCGGGAGATCCTTTGAAGTTGGTACAGGCTTTCAGAGCTTGCCCTCTGCCATGAAGTGGGCATGTCTGGCGCGTGGACATAACTATGATATCAAGGGATGCCAGCTTGAGATTCTGCGTAATGAGTTGTGGTCTGTCGGTGTGTCAGCAAAGAGCCTTGAAGTACTTGAAACGAGCTATATCTGCCGGGTACTGCGCGTTGCGGAAGAGCTGGTTAAGCAATTTCGGTTTTCCAGTGTGTTCAATGCTGGTTTTGTTACCCTATCACTTAAATCCAGCACAAGACGCTTGTTGAATCGTGAATTAGGTGAGGCAGAGGCTGAACGAGTACTGAAACGCTGGAAACGCCTTCTTAAGCCTTTAAGGCTAGATTTGGCTTTATTGCTGGATCATTATGAAGGCACAGCTAAAACCAATCGTTACGGTAAATGCGTTACCAACGCGGTAGGGCAACCATTCAATATCACCTACAAAGATGTGGCAACGCGTAAACGCAGGAAATCAGATGTGATGCGACGTAAACTGCTGTCGCACATGTTACAGGGGCTGGAAAGCCGTGCTGTATATGATTACGTCATCAGCCACAAGGGAGTTTGTGCGCTGGAGCACGATGGGTTTGTTTCATATGAAGAAGTTACTAACTGGTCCCATCCATACCTTTTGATTGAGAAAAAGCATTAAGGGGGCACTCAGTAAGACTTTGGGTCTAAAATGATGTGTATAGCTAGGAGAGCAGTCAAGTCGGCGTTTATTGAGGGGTAAACGTCAATATTAACTGGCAAAGAGCTCAATCCAGTCCAACTTTAAAACAGTGTTGCCAAACTAAAATGAGGGCATTCAACTCGCATAGTTGAATGTCGGTTCTTGACAGTAAGAACCGACATAGAGTTACGTAAGGCGAAAATGATGATTAATCGACTTTCGACCACACCCTCATTGCTGCATTTCCCAAAAACTCACCCCGGGAAAAGATTTTATCCTCATCCCATTTATCCAGAATTATCAATGGTATGTTCAAGCGTAGGCTAGTATGGGTAATGAGGCCATCCCGTTTCCTAAGAAATGCAGAGTGTTGGACCGAACGATTTACGCTGAGGTTAAGCAAGGTCAGATTTCCCAGTGTAGCGATCGCTTGTTGCCGCTTCCAGACAAGCTGTTGCTCGGGTGTTAGCTCTGCACCGGCCAAAACAATCTGATTCACTGCAGTAGCGTCTGAATCTGTCACGGTATGTCCGTCTTCTAGAGGCCAATGTGAAAACCAGTTTTGAGGCATTAAATGATCAATATCGAGACTGGAGAGATTTGGAACCACCGGCTCCTCAGTCTTCACCTGACGACGAAGTTCTCCCTCAAGTTCGGTCAGCATTGAGCGAATCTTCTGTGCATCGAGCCTGCCTGGGTAAAGTCGTGCAGTAATACAGGCATTAAGAAACTCTGAGTCAGTGGGCCAACGTGCGGCTTCACCATTAAGGCTATTAAGGGTGCTGCGCAACTCAGCACTGGAAATGCTGGTTTTAGCTAAGTGACGCAAAACATTCATAAACACGTTGTTATAGTTCTTTGGAGTCAGGCCACACACCGCTCTTCTCACTACAAACGAGACAAGATCGTTGTACATGGCGGCTTTTTCAGCATCAGGGATGCTAGCGACTGAGATGAGTAACGCAAGTGGATAAATCGTGGTCATGTCATAGGCGGCGATGCGACGACCAAAGCATGCAATAGGCGTTGTGCCCACTCCACCAATCAATTCTTTATATTGCAAAGCATATCGATTGAGAAGTTCGACCTGCTGATCAGCTCGGCGTGACGACGATTCCTTGCCTACATAGTCCCGATACTCATTGTAAAGGCGGGACAGGTCTACTTCACGTTGCTTTTCTGCTTGTAGCGTGGAGTGAATTAACCACTCCAGACGAGGTTTGTTGATGCGACCACGGCGTTGTTTTTCTGTCCAGTACGGGGTTTCGAAGGGTTTCCAATCATTTTCATACAATGCAGCGGCATCAACATTATCATGCTCTGCACGCATAAAAATATAGTTACGGATAAGATCCGTCGCATGAAGCTCAGCCCCACGGCCATTCAATGTCTCAAAAATGATTTGAGCGTCATCCTCTGCCTCAAGAGATATACTGACAAGTTTCAGGTCTGTTAGGACAGCTTCAATCAGCGCGATAGCATTTTCTTGTATGGAGCGACCTTCCGCGCTAATCCATTTAATAAAGGCATGACTAAAGAACCATAACGCCTCCAGTGAAGGAGGATGGTTAAAATGCTTACGCAGTGTGCCATGTAACGTGAAGCTATCAGGGAATACCTTGCGGAGATCATCAACATGGTCAACGTTAAAGCTTTGAATAAAATGAGATTGATCACGAAATGTCGGCCATAACTTAAAGCGTTCAACCTCTTTATTTCGCATTGTTGCTTCGTTTGTATTATTCAGACACGGCAATACAAGCATTTCTAAATCGGAAAGATCAATTGCACGAAGAGCCAGTCGGATAGACGCAAGAATGTATTGAAGGGTAGTTAATCGTTGCTGACCATCAATGATATGCAGGGTATCAACACCCAGCAAGCCGCTCTTAGTTTGTGGTTCAAGTACCACTGCACCAAGGAAATGGGGGGTTGGTTTTATACCAGATAAACGGGCCTGTGCTTTTTCGGTGATATCCTCCAGTAAGGCGGACCACTGATTTCGTTGTGTCCATACGTATGCACGTTGGTAGAAGGGAACGCAGTATTGGCGGCGATCCTGAAAGATTTGCTGGACATTCAGCGTCTCGGATTTCATGGGTTACCTATATATTGAATAGTTCAAAATTGAAGCGCACAAATTGGTTGTTGACCACGACTCTAACATTTCAGATGTTGCCATTCGAATTGATATCACAACGCACAGTCTTTATACCTGGATGTAAAGTACGGCGCTGATTCCTCTGCTAACAAAGTCTGTTCAGACGTCCTACAAGAGATCTTAGGGCTTCAGAAGGAGTTGAGCGGGTTAGGGACAAACGGAACATATTAAAAAAGCTGTCCTACAGACGAACGCCTTTATACATCGCAATAAACGTGTATGGATGTCCGGCGGCTCTGTAGGGTTGTAGGGACTGGATGCGCATCCGGATGGTTTTATGCATCTTTTCAGCAGCCAGATTCATTGCCGCATCATTCTGAGCTGAAGCTATCGCTGGGAATGTATGAGCAACTCGACTGCTTTTTGAAGAGCAGGAATTACGGGCATGCTCTGACAAATTGTGTGTGTGACTACCCCAAAAAATATCAGAGTATGGCGCGAGTATTATCGTTGCGAGTAAAGCGCAACAAATATACTCGGGCAGCTAACAGGGAAGGTGTAACATAGACGCGATCAATCAGACATTGTTGCCAGCCGTTCTGGGGTTGTGGAGCGCAGCATGGCCTGGGACGCGATAAAAACCAAAAACAGGGAACACGATGAAATTCACTGAAGATACTCGGGTAAAAATCCCCGTCATCCTCCATCTGATACGGTTGGGATACAACTACTTGTCCTTGAAAGAACAACGTTGGGACAAAGAAACCAACATCTTCCCTGACCTTTTCACTGCTGCGATTGGCAGAATAAACCCCGGGATCGCGCCCGATGATATCGGACGCCTGTTAAAAGATCTCACGCTGCTTCTCGATAACGATGACCTGGGACGCGTCTTCTTCGAAAAAATTAGCGACCGCTCTGGCATCAAACTGATTGACTTCGACAACTTCAACAATAACAGCTTCCATGTCGTCACCGAACTGACCTGTGAAAACGGCGATGAAGAGTTCCGCCCGGACATCACGCTCCTGATTAACGGCATGCCGCTAATCTTTATTGAAGTGAAAAAGCCTAACAACCGCGAAGGCATCTTTGCAGAGCGCAACCGCATCAACGAGCGCTTTAAGAACCCCAAATTCAAACGCTTCGCCAACATCACTCAGTTCATGATCTTCTCGAACAACATGGAGTATGACGACAGCGATCCGGAGCCGATTCAGGGGGCATTCTATGCCAGCAGTTCTTACAGCAACCCGGTATTCAACTACTTCCGCGAAGAAGAACTCTTCAACCTGACCAACTTACTGAAACCGCTGTCAGAAGAAACCGAAATCGCCGTTCTGAAAGACAACAACCTGGAAGTGATCCGCACCAACCCGGAATTTCAGACCAACAAAGATCACAACCGTCCGACCAACCGCCTGTGTACCGCGCTGTTGAGCCGGGATCGGCTGGCATTTATCCTGCGCTATGCGCTGGTGTACGTCGCCGAACCAGGCGGCATTCAGAAACACATCATGCGTTACCCGCAGCTCTTCGCCACCAAATCAATCGAGCGCAAACTCAACGCTGGCGTGAAAAAAGGCATCATCTGGCACACCCAGGGCAGCGGGAAAACCGCGCTGGCTTATTACAACGTGCGCTTCCTGACGGATTACTTCCAGAACCAGCAGGTGATTCCCAAGTTCTACTTTATTGTTGATCGTCTGGATCTGCTCCAGCAGGCGCAGCGCGAATTTACCGCCCGTGGCTTAATCGTTCACCTTATCGACTCACGCGAAGCTTTCACGCGTGACATTAAAGCGACGCAGGCGCTGCATAATCACCATGGCAAAGCGGAAATCACCGTCGTCAATATCCAGAAATTCCGCGATGACCCGGACGTCGTCACCACCAAAGACTACGACATCAACATCCAGCGTGTGTACTTCCTCGATGAAGTCCACCGCAGCTACAACCCCAAAGGCAGCTTCCTGGCAAACTTAAGTCAGTCGGACACCAACGCCATCAAAATTGGCCTGACTGGTACGCCTCTGCTGGGAACGGACTACAACTCCCGCGATCTCTTCGGCGACTACATCCACAAATACTACTACAACGCCTCCATTGCAGACGGCTACACGCTGCGCCTGATTCGCGAAGAAATCGCCACCAACTACCGGATGATCCTGCAACAGGCGCTAAAAGATGTGGAAGTTAGAATGGGCGATGTGGATCGCAAATACATCTATGCTCATCCCAGCTTCGTCAAACCGATGCTGAACTACATCGTCACCGACTTTGCCAAAAGCCGGGGCGCGCTGAATGATGACACCATCGGCGGCATGGTGATTTGCGACAGCTCTGAACAGGCCAAACAGATGTTTGAGTTATTCAACACTGACTATGCCGAAGCGCCCACCGTCGCCGATGAAGTCACCGAAGAAATGCCTGTATTACAGGCCGCAGAACCCGCCGCCGTTTATCAGCTCCATGCCAGAGAAACGCGGAAAATCAAACGTGCCGCCTTAATCCTGCACGACGTCGGTAGCAAGCAGGAACGCAAAGAGTGGGTGGAGCAATTTAAGGCGGGCGAGATTGACCTGCTGTTCGTCTACAACATGCTGCTTACCGGCTTTGATGCCAAACGGCTGAAAAAACTCTATCTTGGCCGCGTGATCAGAAAGCACAACCTGCTCCAGGCACTCACCCGCGTCAACCGAACCTACAACCACTTCCGCTACGGCTACGTGGTGGACTTTGCCGATATCCGCCAGGAATTTGACGCCACCAACAAAGCCTACTTTGAAGAGCTACAGGCGGAACTGGGCGACGAAATGGAGCACTACTCCCGCCTGTTCAAATCAGCGGAAGAGATCCGCGAAGAAATTGAACACATCAAAGACGTCCTGTTCAGCTTCGATACGGAAAACGCGGAAATCTTCACGGACCAGATAAACCAGATCCAGGATCGGGAAACCGCGCTGGCGCTGAAAAACGCGCTGGCCGACGCCCGCAGCCTTTACAACCTGATCCGACATCAGGGCAACACTGAATTTCTTCAGGCGCTGGACTTCAATAAACTCAACATCCTCTACCGCGAAGCCAGCCATCGCCTCGACTTACTCAACCTGAAAGCGGATCTGGAGCAGGGTGTTGACCTCTCCGGCCTGCTGAACCGGGCGCTGGAAGAAGTAATTTTCGAATTCCATAAAGTGGGCGAAGAAGAGCTGGTACTGGCCGACGAACTGAAAGAGACGCTGCGGCGTACCCGCGAAGCGCTGGCCGCCAACTTCGACCAGCAGGACCCGCAGTTTGTCAGCCTGAAAGACGAACTAGAGCGCCTGTTCAAGAAAAAGAAACTCAGCGAAGTCACCCAGGAAGAAATGGTTGCGAATATTGGCACACTCAATAAAATTCATGACCGCATAAAAGAGCTGAACCGTCAGAACAACCTGCTGCGCCAGAAATACCGGGGCGATGTGAAATACGCGCGTACCCACAAACGCCTGCGTGAGCGCGGCGGCCTTAGCGAGCCAGAGCGTAAAATCTTCGAGGCATTGCTCGGTGTCAAGCAGGATGCGGATGGAAAAGTGCTGAATAACAGCCAGATACTGAACAATGAAAGCTATTTTGAGCGCCAGATTGTGTCATGTGTGCTGGAACACTTTGAAAACCAGCAGAAGATCACCCTCAGTGCGAAAGCGGCTGGCGACATCAACCGCCTGATTGTGGCGGAATACCTGAACGAATTTAATACCGGAGCACGTACGTGGTAGAACTGGAATTTAGAGACAAAACCAAAACCCTGATCGACAGCCTGAAAAGCATCTGTGCGAACTACGGTCTGGGCAACGACGGTAACGAATTCAAAATCATCACTCAGGCATTCCTGTACAAATTCCTGAACGACAAATACGCCTTTGAAGCTAAAAAGGTAGATATAAGCATCGCCAACGCCGAAAAATGGGAAGTCGCGCTCAATCAGATGAGCGAAGAACAGCGGGACAAGCTACAACTGAAGATGAGCGCTGACACCGCGCGTCTGAAGCCGCATCACTTCATTCAGTATTTATACAACCGTCAAAACGAGGCGAATTTCGCCACCACCTTTGACGACACCCTGATGGATATCGCCGCTACCAACAACGACGTCTTTGCGGTCAAAACCGATGGCGGCGCAAAAGTGGTGCTGTTTGAACGCCTCAGCCAGTATATCGCCGACGAATCAAAGCGCGACGACTTCTGCCGCGCCATCATCAACAAACTGGCTGATTTCAGCTTCGAGCGCATCTTCACGCAGAAATTCGACTTCTATGCCACCATCTTTGAATACCTGATCAAAGACTACAACAGTAACTCCGGCGGCAAATACGCTGAATACTACACGCCTCACGCTGTGGCGCGCATCATGGCGGAAATTCTGGTGCCAAAAGCGCAGCAGGGCGTCGTGCGTGACGTAAGCTGTTACGACCCGTCAGCCGGTTCCGGTACGTTGCTAATGAATGTGGCGCACGCCATCGGTGAAGATCGTTGTAGTATTTTTGCGCAGGACATCTCGCAGAAATCCTCCAGCCTGCTGCGCCTGAACCTGATCCTCAACAATCTAGTGCATTCGATTCCCAACGTTATCCAGGGGAACACCATTCTGCATCCGTTCCATAAAGACGGCAGCGCACTGAAACGCTTTGACTACATCGTCTCCAACCCGCCGTTTAAAATGGATTTCAGCGACTTCCGCGACGAGCTAGACAGCAAGGAAAACCAGCAACGCTTCTTTGCCGGGATACCGAAAATCAAAGCCAAAGCCAGGGACAAAATGGAGATTTACCAGTTGTTCCTGCAACACATCATTTTCTCACTGAAACCGTGTGGCAAGGCGGCGGTCGTCGTGCCGACTGGCTTTATCACCGCGCAGTCAGGTATTGATAAAGGGATTCGCGAACATCTGGTGAAAAATAAGATGCTGGCGGGCGTTGTTTCCATGCCATCGAATATCTTTGCCACCACTGGCACTAACGTGTCGATTCTCTTTATTGACGCCAGCAACAAAGAGAAAGTGGTACTGATCGACGCCTCGAATTTAGGTGAAAAAGTCAAAGACGGCAAAAACCAGAAAACGGTGCTGTCCGAAGAAGAAGAGCAGCGCATCTGCGAAGTGTTCAACAATAAATGGAGCGAAGAGGATTTCTCGGTGGTGGTCAGCTATGACGATATCGCCGCGAAGAATTACTCGTTCAGCGCCGGGCAGTATTTTGATGTGAAAATTGAATACACCGATATGACGCCGGAACAGTTTGCCGCGAAGATGAAAAGATTTACTGACAATCTGGAGAGTTTGTTTAGCCAGTCGCGAGAGCTGGAAGCGGAGATCAAGAAGCAGATGGTGGGGCTGAAGTATGAGTAATCAGATCAATTCAACGCTCGGTGATTTGGTTAAAGAGGGTGGCGGAATCATACATACAGGTCCTTTTGGGAGCCAACTCCATGCAGAAGACTACGTTGCGCAAGGTATTCCCTGCATTATGCCTGCGAATATGAAGGACAATAGAGTAGACCTCTCCAATATTTCATATATTTCAGATGAAGATGCTCAACGGTTATCAAAATATCTCGTCAAGGCAGGTGATATTGTTTACAGCCGGAGAGGTAATGTCACACTCAAGGCGTTGATCCGAAAAAATGAAGCTGGGTATTTTTGTGGTACAGGCTGCTTGTTATTAAGACCTGGTAATCTGCTTGATTCTGACTACCTAACTTATTATCTGAGCACACCAAAAATTCAGTCATGGCTTATTAGCCAGGCTATTGGGGCGACGATGCCCAACCTCAATACGGGAATTTTGGCGAGGATTCCTTTTTCAGGTCCTGAAAAGTCTATTCAGGAGAAAATTTCATCAGTGCTTAGGGCCATAGATGACAAATTAGAACTCAACAACCGTATCAACGCTGAATTGGAAGCGATGGCGAAAACGCTGTATGACTACTGGTTTGTACACTTTGATTTCCCTGATGCCAACGGAAAACCATATAAATTCTGCGGTGGGAAGATGGAGTACAACTCCACGCTGAAACGGGATATTCCGATGGGTTGGAGTGTAACGAATATTGGTTCTATCACCAAAACTGAATTAGGTGGCACGCCGTCGACAGCAATTGATGATTATTGGAAGGATGCGGATATTCCTTGGCTTAGTTCCGCTGAAACAGCAACTTTCCCTGTTGTATCATCTGAACAGATGATAACTTCTTTAGGAATTGAAAACTCTGCTGCAACTTTGTTACCTAAAGGGACGGTGGTTATTTCCATTGTCCGTTATATTCGCCCTTCAATATTGGGTATCGATGCGGCTACCAACCAGTCGGTTGTCGGAATAAGAGAAAACGATATCTATAAGAGTTCATTTATTTATCCCTACTTTTGTAGTGAAGTTCCTCGATTAATGGGCTTAAGAACAGGGGCGCAGCAACCTCATATAAATAAAGGTGTTATTGACGAAAGTCCAATTGCTGTACCTCCCTCAACTACACTTGCGGAATATTATAAGTTGGCTAATCCTGTTTTTGATAAAATTATGGCTATGGCATTTCAAAATCATGAGTTAGTCAAACTTCGTGACTGGCTCCTCCCTCTGCTTATGAACGGACATGTCACTGTCAAATAATCTCCTGCGTGTTTTTAGAGGCGCATTTCAGATCCGAATAGCGCCTCGCTTGCCGCAACAAAACTGCTTTGTATACTTTTCCTAAGGTGTCCAGGATGGTTCGCTTATGCCCTTTAACAAGGCATTGAGTGAGTCTCTGAGAGGCTTGGGTGAATTTGCGTAGAAATTTTGGTATAATGTTTGAACGATGACTGTCCGCCCAGATTCTGCTTTCAGGAGTAACTATGACTATGAGCAACACTAACAAAACTCAGGCAAGATACGCTAAGCCATCTCGTGCTGACATCGTTCGCTCAGTAGCAACATCTACGGCTGTTGAAACGGGGCAGTCCTCCGAGAAGATCGAAGCTTCCCTTGAAGCTATGCGCAAAAAATATGCTCATTTACGTCTTGCGATTTAATCCCTTCTCAATGCTTCTCTGACCCAGTGTTTCATCGGCTCGTAGTCCATTGATATGCCTGCATGGATGGCCGAGACATACTGGGGTTTGTTTTGTTCCCAGCTTTGATAATCCAGTGGTTTGTATCCTCCCTGAACGGCCATCACGTCGGCTAGCAGTCGTGACAAGCGTCCGTTTCCCTCTCTGAATGGATGGATAAGTATCAACTCGACATGGGTGATGGCGATAGCGGTGATGAGTTGTTCTTCGTCCATACCGCTACATGGCGTGTATTGAGCCAGATACCTGGTGTCGAATTCGTTCAGCAGTTTTGGCAATTGCGCTGAGGGGGCAAACATAAAGCTGCCCTTACTGATATTGACCGTTCTTTCGTGTCCAGCCCACTCGTAGATGTTACCTAACCAGCGGCGGTGCCAGTTTTTTAGCAGGGTTACGCTGAGCTGTCCTACCGGGAATTGTTCTTCAAAAACGGACTGGTAGAGTTGTTCTAACAGGACAAGTTCCGCCTCATCCATCTCATCAGAAGTAGCGATCCCCAGCTTATTAGCCAACACTTGTTCGCCAGAGTCTTTCTCATACTGGCCTTCACTGCTGGATACATGGTATCGGCTCATGGAGATGCCCTGTGTTTTTAGAAGGATGGAAAAACAGAGGGATTATAACGCTGGATGAGTACAGCAAACAATAATCGTAAAATCAGTCACTTAAATAAGTATAGGTTAAAATATAGTTTTTATAATCTAGTGGAAATAAACCGTTATTAATCAGTGTGCTCACACCAATGCATCATCGGGGTGTGCGCGTCGAGGTTGTCTGTCGTACTCATCAGTTAGTGATGTCCATCTTCTTGAAAAATAATGAGTCAGTGATGTTTGTTGTTCTCATCGCTTATCACTTTCCTCACCGGAACTCATGAATTTGCATCGCGGTTCATGAAGGCATAGGGAGCATGATAACGGACTCTGTGGGGCAGGAAAACAAGCGTGCGAGAAGGTGTTATTGAAAGCGACAGGAATAATAAAGCCAGATGATGAGGATAAAGCTGATAACGGCGAAAATCGTGGTTTACATCCCTCCAGTGGTACAACCGGAGTTAAGTCTTTTTTACCGCTAAACGAGTCCTGTGACTGGCAAACTTACTTAGGTCGAAATTGGCAACTTTCCGCAGACTTCTTTCGGCGCTGCACGTCTTAAACTCAACGAATTAAAACTCCTCCGTCAGGAAGGTTGGTGCTCTCATCAGAACTCAAGCAGGAAAAGCAGCTTCGCGCAATAGAGGCTGAACAGGCCAAAGTACCTGAATTGACAGTGCAGGGATTAGTTGAGCTCTACCTGACTGAGCGCATTGAGGACCGTAAAGCTAAGGATGGCAAAATCATTTCGTGGGCCCGGAAGAAGAAAGGCCAGGATGAAGTGCGCAGAACATTGTATGCCGATGCGGTAGATAAGCTGGGTGGTCATAATGCCGCTGAAATTACACGCAATGACGTGATTACGCTTATTAATGGCATTGTTGCCAGAGGAGCAAAAGTGCAAGCCGGTAACGTTCTACGGGAGCTCTCATTGGCCTACGAGTTTGCTATTGGTTTGGGGCGTTTTGATGCCAGCTTTGCTAATCCCGCGCTGCTGGCAAAATCCAGCCTGCGTCAGACTCGAATCAAGCTAACCAATAACCGCGGGACGCGTGTGCTGAGTGAAGCTGAGCTAAAAAAGTTTCTCCAGTGGCTTCCGGGCTTTGCTTTTTCACCCGCAATCAAAAACGTGCTTCGTCTGACCTTGTGGACAGGTTGCCGTACCGGTGAAGTCTGTAACATGGCGTGGAAGGATGTTGATCTGGAGAAAGGTACGATACACCTGCGCGAGCCTAAAAAAGGCGTTGAACGTTACATTCAGCTATCGACGCAAGCCATAGATTTTCTAAAAGTTCTCCGCCTCAATTCGGATACATATTTTTTTCCGTCTACACGAACAAGCCGACCTCCAGCAAAAGTATCTGACGGAAAATGCATGGCGATTGCGTGGGGCCGGACAAATGTTAGATATACCAAGCTGGACGCCGCATGATTTACGGCGGACCGTGCGTACCGGGCTATCGCGGCTTCAATGTTCTAACGAAGTGGCTGAGGCTATTCTGGGACATACAAAAGGTTGTGGAAGGGATTTATAACCTTTACAAGTATGATGCTTAGTGTAAAAAGTGGCTGTAGATTTTGGCGGATTATCTTGATTTCCAGATATAAGTATGCTTGCAATATCAACTATTCAATAGGGAATCCAAAAAGACATTTTCTGCTCTGTGAGGTCTTTAATCTATTTGATTTATTAAATAGTTTTAATGCCGCATGCTATTTGCATAATCATTCTAAAGGTTTTGACTGCCTATATAAAATGAGGCGGCTTTAAACTTAACCTATAAATCGAACATTCTTGAAAGATGGAAAATTCTCTTTGAATAAAAAATTGGCATTCCATAGATTATATTGGTTGAAATGACGGATGTTTTCTCACCGAGATTCACAGCTTCCTCCTCGTTGAATAGAAGAGCCATTTATACGATCCCCCTGCAGTAGCTGTTCAAGGCCGCATAAATAGAGCCTATTTATACTATTCGTCAGTTGGTGTTCGATAATGACCAGCTTCCCCCAGCAAAGCCCGAAGAATCTTTAATTCTGATCGTTAGCTTAGATTTGTACTTTCTACCATCTAAATCGTAATACTCAACTGTTATGGGTAAGCTAGCTCCATAACACCAAAATGTTTTATTGTCCCCACGCGTGTAACCAAATGAGTTAATCATGTTTCTTCCGTTCAAAAGTAATGGAATCTCACCTTCATTCGTAAAACACCTCATAATTCCAGAGTAAACATCATTGTGATCTTTCCCATGTTTAACCCATTCTGCCAAGCATATTTCGAAATCATTTTCTCTCACACGAAGACGAACATTGATGCCCGGGCGATTTCCAGTGTTACATACTACAAGATTGTAAGCGATTGCTTGGTTACCACTTAAATGAGTCTCAACTGCCGCTGTCACTATTGGTCTATTTGATTGTAACCAGCTTTTTCGAGAAAACCAAAATGATACAAATGATAGTAAAAATGCTAATACAGACAAGATGGTTTTCCAATCATCAGGGTTCGGTAATGACATATTCGCCTCTTGGTATACGTGTTTTTTTTGAAATTTTTATTTTCCAGCAAAAAATTCAAAGTTAAGGGGTTATATAATTTAAAGAATATTTTATTTCTGAGTTTTTTGATTTAAATCCACTCATGGTACTGATCGGGCTGTCAGCTTTCTTTGCAAGCTCTTGCCAAAATGGAAATTTTTAACGATCCTCCCTACAGCCAGAACCATTGTAAAAGCAGTACATGCTCAATTAGGTTTATAAATTTTTTACCTAATAGTAGTCGCAGTAGTTATTTTAGCAGAAAAGCTAGCCTCCCATTGACTTTGCTGCTTTTTTTATCAAGTTTTCACGACACCGGTAACAAACTAAAAATAAAGAGAAGGAAAGTATTGTGCTAATTATTTTACGCATTATTTCATTGGTTTCCGACTGCTCTTGATAAGCATCTGCAAGTACGCTATATGTCCTCGATAACAGTTGTACCGAAGATAAATATGAAATCATCGCATTATCACAAATCACTGCTGAGGAATTCTGATTTTGAGATATATTACGCATTATTACTCGAGTTTGTGCAACCAAAGAATCAGATATTTTATCGTCAGATGGTGCAGTCAATCCCGAAACCAATGTCATATAATCTTTAGCCGCATTTTGATTACACTTAGCAAGCTTGGGATAAATTTCGTGCAAATTATCTGCTATGCTTTTGACTAAATTTCTTGTTTCTTGAGGAAGATGTACATACCATCTTTGATATTTTGTCTCTTCAAAAGGCTTAAACATACCGATGATAATTGGTTTTTCTGCTAACCAAAAATCTAGATATCGGGATTCAGCTATATTCAGCTTTAATGCAATTTGAGCAGTTTCTAGAAAAGTATGCTTTTTGGACAACATTTCACTTCTCATTTCATCCCGCTGATTGTGGTACTCGTTGCGCAGATTTGTGAACAATTGCACATGTTCTATGACGATATTTTCATAGTATCCAGGCGGAGTCTCGGGAATTGCCTTTAAATTCAGCCATCCAAAATTAAGCAGTCCAATGCTTACCATGAGCAGTACTGCAACGATTTCATATTTATTTCTATTTATACGGTTAAACAAGGTCATCGCTATAATTCCATTACAGATGTTGTTTTCTCAGACAGGTGCTACATGTTACTCATATGGCTTTAAGTAGAACTGATTGTAGTACATTGATCCTATTGCATTTTCGCAACTCTTCCAAATAGTGTGAAAGAACCAACTGAATACTTATTACAGTTCTCCTTTCCACCGCATGTTTCTGGTCAAGCAAACACGAGACAGGTCAGTATGCAAAGTGAAAGCTGCTCAATTTCTATCTTAAAAGATACCACTTCTGACCTGCTACCCATTGATTAACATACTGCAATGTATGCATCATCCGCCAACGGCACAGAGCGGACAAGCTAACTGAGCCAAAGGTCCGCTGTGAGCGAGAAGCGGAAGTAGTCACTTTTATTGTGTGCTCCCACAAAAGTGACTACAGAAACAGTTGCACTTCAGCGGTTCATGAAGGCGTAGCGAGCATGATAACGGACTCTGTGGGGCAGGAAAACAAGCGTGCGCGAAGCGGTTATTGAAAGCGACAGGAATGATAAAGCCAGATCATCATGATAAAGCTGATAACGGTGAAAATCGTGGTTTACACCCCTCCTGTAGCGCTGCCGGGTACAACTCTTTTTTCTACCGTTACATAGCCCGCTGAGGGAGAGACTCCCTCAGGTCAACATTGGCCGCCTGGATTAGTCCATTAGTAGGCAGCAAACGAAGCGTTGCGATTATTAAAAAGCCGTAACCACGCTATTGTTTCCCCCGCCGCTGGATTTTGCGCCAGTGAGCCATTTATTTCATTAAACGGGGGAAGAGTTTAAGCCCGTTGAGATAATTAATTTCCCTTAACTGATTCCCCGTATAGCTTTCATAATTATCCAGCTGATGGGCGAATGAAGTACTGACGGACGCAGGCGCATAAGGAAAATCGCTACCGTAAAGGATATGTCCCGGCTCTGCAAAAGCCAGCAGACTTTTCAAAGCGACGTGACTACTGGACAACGCAGTGTCGAAGTAAAATTTTTTCATCTCCCCGAGCATCTCATCTTTGCTGAGCGTCGGGTGCAGGCCGGGTAACAACTCAGCAAATCGATATGAAGCGTAAGGCAAAAATCCTCCCGCATGAGAAAGGATCACGTTGATGTTTTGACAACGTTTCATTACACCTTTTACAACCATATGTATCGCAGTGCGGGTGGTGTCCATCGGATAATCAATTACCGGGCCGGGAATACCAGGTATTGATGCCATCGGTGGTTTGGCCGGGTGGATAAAGACAACAGCAGAACGACGATTTAATTCATTCCATACCGAGTTGAAACGCTCGTCTCCTAAATATATTCCCTGATAGTTAGTCATCAGCACCACACCATCAGCATCTAAATGCTCATAGGCATAATTAATTTCAGTTAGCGAGGCGTCAATATCAGGCAATGGTAAGGTTATAAAATTACCAAAACGCCCAGGCATTTTCTGCACCAGAGCAGCAGTGTATTCATTAACCTTTCTCGCCATATCAATCATGCTCTTACCATGCCATCCAGTAATACTTGGGGCAGTAAGAGAGAGAATTCCCGTGGCGATCTGATTATCGTCCATAAAGTTAATAGCATCCTCTGGTGACCAGGCTGGACTTTTCCATCCGGATGGATCTCCGCCATGTTTGGTCAGTTCACCGGCCCAGAAAGGAGGGACCACGTGCTGATGAACATCAATACGATTTGAACAGGTCATAATATTTACCTTTTGCATCAGGTGGAAAATAGAGTGCGTGCTGAAAATAGATTAAGAGTGACATTTTAATCACTCAAATAGATTGATATTATCAAACGATAACTTTAAGTAATCGTTTAATATGTGGATAAAAGGTATGGAACTCCGTCACTTACGCTATTACGTTGCGCTGGTCGAAGAGAAACACTTTGGTAAAGCGGCTGAGAGATTGCATATTGTACAGCCTGCATTAACTAAACAAATACAGGTGCTTGAAGAACTTATTGGTACCACTTTATTAATCAGGAACAGTCGGCGGCTCTCTTTAACGAAAGCAGGTGAATTGTTTTATCATGAAGCCATAAAAACGCTAAGGCAGGCTGACTCTGCTATAGAACTGGCTCAAAGGGCAGGGAAAGGATTGATCGGCGTGATCCGGATTGGCTACGTTGGTAATGCAGCACTTAGCGGCATGTTGTCGCATTATCTCTTTCAATACCGCTTACATTATCCTGATGTAGAAGTTTATTTAGAAGAAATGTCACCATGGGAAATTTGTGAAGCCATTCTAAATGAAGAACTTGATATATCATTCGCGACAGATTTTAATAATAATTTGTCTGAGCATTTGGTTGCACAAAAACTTATGTCATGGCACTGGGTAGTAGGGATGAGAAATGACCATCCTCTGGCAGCGAATAAATATATTTCACGTGAGCAGCTAAAAGATCAGGCATTTGTCGTATATAGCGACGAAAGAAACGATAGTGTACAAATTAGTATTTTGCAACGCTTGCTGGGGGCGGCTCCTGTAATATCACATCAGGCTAAAAACACAATAGCCACTTTGACGTTAACTGCTGCAGGATATGGTCTGGCATTATTGCCATGCACATTAGTCAACATCAAAATGGCCGGGATGACATACCGTGAAATAATTGATTTTCCGGACCGAATGACAATGGAGCTGTTTTATAGAAAAAATGAATCCAACCCCGTGGTGAATTCATTTTTACGGGTCGCGTCAGATATGGATGTTTCTTTTCTTAATGAAAATTCATAGGTTATGTAAAAGCTATTAAAGTTTCTGTTTTGCAATCCTGATTTTTAAGGAGTAAGGGATCTCGGGAATAAGACCGCATTATTCTGCGCCCTCTCATTTTCAGTTGTGCCATTCTGCGTGATGCAATTCAATATTAATGATCGTTATGAAATAATTTATTGATTAACGGCTGATTAAAGGCGTTTTCTATTGTGACAATGTATAAAAAATTTAGTTATAAAATATGAAATGCGTAATAAATTATTTACGCTTTTATCATTTCGGGTCGGAAGTAAATAAGTTAACGCTTTACATTGTTTTTATTATGTGATTTTGGTTGTTTATTTTCAGTGACTTACGAATTTTTTGCAAACGAAAGTCTTCTCTCCGTCACCAATTTTAACTAACGCCGACTATTAACGTTAAAAAAAATGAAGAAGCAGACTTATAGTTAGGAATAGTGTTTCAATATTAAATTATCCATAGATAATGCCTATTGAATGGCGGATTTGGACAGTTTTTAACGATCAATTTATAAACTCTCTTCCCTGTAAGCCGATATAACCTGTGCCGTTCCTTCATTCGAATGGTATATCCGTAAACTTACTAAGGGAATAATATGAGAAATGATTCGCACGCAGTCAAAACAACAGGCATGAGTATCAAAAATAAAATCATGATCTCTTTTGGCGTATTATTGTTATTACTTGCTTTAATTTCCGGTAATGCGCTTTATCGTCTCAGTGAAGCAAAAGGGAATATCACCGAGATTGTTACGGAGGTCTACCCGACAACCGCGCTGGCAAACGATCTGATTCGCCAGGTTAATAACACCAGTGCTTTACTGCTTAATGCGCTGCTTGAAAAAGATCCAGCAAATAAAAGAAACATGGTTAATGAGCTTACGGATCAGTCTCATAAAATAAGTGCATTATATACCGAGCTGAGCAAAGCAGCGGATGATGAACAATCACAATTGATGCTTGAGCAAATTAAGCAGGCTCGTGCCACGTATATTCAGTCGCGTAGCAAAGTGATTGAGATCATTGAATCAAATCCTGATGCGGCCATTGATGAGTACAATGCCAGAACGCGCGATTACACGACGCAGTACATCAGCAAAATTAGCGAGTTTATTAAGCTGCAACGCAATGAGATGCAGGGTTCCTATGACGATTTCCTGGCTGACTACAGCCAAAGTAAACTCATCATGTTAATCATCTCGCTTATTAGCCTTGCCTTTGGCGTAACCACCGCAGTGGTGATGGCAAAAAGTATTGTTAACCCGATTCGCCAGGTTGTGGATGCCGCTCAGCGTATCGCCAGGGGCGATCTCGGCCATGAGATCACTGTCATTTCTAAAGATGAGACCGGGCTGTTAACCAGCGCCATCATCAATATGCAGGAGGAACTGAAAAAGATCGTCGCCGAGATCCGTTCAGGTGCGGAAAACATCGCCACCGGCGCTTCGCAGATCATGGCCGGGACGCGCGATCTCTCGGCACGCACCGAAGAGCAGGCCAGTTCGGTTGAGCAGACGGCTGCCTCGATGGAGCAGATTTCATCGACGGTTAAAAACACGGGCGACAATACGGCTAACGCCGCGCAGCTCTCCGAAAGGGCAAGCCATGCCGCTAAAGATAATGGCAGGCTGATGACCTCGCTCACCGAGGAGATCCATAACATCAGCAGTTCAGCCGATAAGATGTCAGACATCATCAACCTGATTGACTCGATTGCCTTCCAGACCAATATCCTCGCGCTTAATGCCGCTGTCGAAGCGGCACGCGCTGGCGAACATGGCAAAGGATTCGCCGTCGTGGCGCAGGAAGTGCGTAACCTCGCGCAGAAAACGGCGAACTCATCAAAAGATATCCGCACGCTGATAGAGAACTCGACGCAGCAGAGTAACCGCGGGCTGGAGATGGTGCGTCAGGTGAACGGTAAGATGGATGAAATGGTGCTGAACGTTGATAACGTTTCGGAAATCTTAAAAGAGATCGAGCGCGCAAGCCTCGAGCAGAGCGACGGCGTTCAGCAAATCAACATTGCTATCGGGCAGATTGATACCACCACTCAGCAAAACGCCTCGCTGGTTGAAGAGTCCGTTGCTGCCTCAGAGATGCTCAACGAGCAGGCGCGAGTGATGAAAGATCTGGTCAGCGTTTTCAAACTGGAGCGCACGGTCAGTTGAGTCAGCGGCGATCGTGACACCAGCGAGTTTCACTCCCTTACACTTAAAAACATTTAATAGTTACTCTGTAAAACTTATAGAAACTGAATGATGTATGGTCTCACTTTGACCGTGATGTGTATTTGCCGTTCCCTCCCCAAGGAACGGCTTTTTTTTGCCTGCTCTTCCCCTTACTTTGTCGCCCGTTCTGCTTGCCCGCCATAACCCAGGTGTATATAAACCCTGATAAACGTAATGTTCACGCATACCTGCAACTGCACAAGGATCTCTATGAGCTACATCGATGGCTTTGACCACGAAATTATTGGCACCCTTGGCTACCTGCCGATCTACCACCCGCTGGAAGCTATCGAAGGCGACGGCGGCTGGGGAGCGTATGACTTCAACGCCTCGCCGCAAAACCTGGTGCTGGGTGGCGGCAGTGGCGAGCATCCGGGTCTGGTGGTGCATCACTTGCCGACGCTTGCCGCGCGCTTCCTGTTGGATAGCCTGACCGAGGCGCAAGCGGAGACCTTAAGCCGCGACGAGAGCGAATATGTCGACGAGCTCTATTACGCTGGTGAAACGCTGGAGTTTTGCGGCTGGCGTATCCGCCACTATGCACAGCTCCAGGCGATGGCGCAAAGCCCGGCGCTGAGCAACCCCGCCAGCGAAGAGGGGGAGGTTGAGGAGTGGCTTGAGCGCTCGCTTGGCGAACTGGTGTGGTTTTCGCTGCCGGAGCTTAATTCGCAGCATCAACGGCTGGTGGCCATATTCCAGCGCTTCGATATCTTCCCTTCAATGCGCAATGTCGCGGTCGATCCGCCGGGCTATCCGGCCTGCGGCGGCAGGATTATGGTTAACGGCGCGCTGAGCTGGGGGCACCAACGCTGGCGTTCACGCTAGCCGCCGCAGCGAATAACTATTTTGTGCAGCAGCGGTGCAGGGCGGCGATATCCTCAGGCGTGGTGCGACAGCAGCCGCCAATCAGTTTTGCGCCAGAGGCCAGCCATGCGGGCAGATGCCCGGCCAGCGTGTCGCAGGCTGCTCCGTGTGCGTGCCAGCTTTTGCTTACCGCGTCGTAGGTTTCACCCGAGTTAGGGTAGACCACCAGCGGCAGCGCGCTCAGGCTGTGCAGATGCTCCAGCGCGTCATTGGTGTTAGCAAGTGCGATGCAATTAATGCCCAGTGCCACAATCTGCGGCGTCGCTTCCACCACTTTCACCACCTCTGCGAGCGGGGTGCCGTCGCTTAAATGGTGCGCGTCGCGCAGGGTAAACGAGAACCATGCCCGCGCGTCCGGCCAGGCCTGCAACAGCGCGGCGAGGGCTTTTATCTCGGCAAAGGAGGGGAGCGTTTCGCAGGCCAGCAGATCGGCACCCGCCGCTAACAGCGCCTCGATGCGCGGGCGATGAAAATCAGTAAACTCCTCAGCGGTGCGCTGATAATCGCCGCGATACTCCGACCCATCCGCCAGATACGCGCCATAGGGCCCAACGGAGCCGGCCACCAGCAGCGGCCCGGCGTGCGGGTTCTCTGCCAGTGCGGCATCACGTGCCGCCTGCGCCAGCTCAACGCTTTTGCCGATCAGTGCCCGCGACTGCGCCTCATCCAGGCCGCGTGCGGCAAAGCCGAGCGGCGTTGCCTGGTAGCTGGCGGTAATCGCGACCTGCGCCCCGGCGCGGAAATAGTCGAGATGCACATCGCGGATCAGTTCCGGCGCTTCCATCAGCACTTTCGCAGACCAGAGGTTATCGGCAAGGTTACAGCCGCGCGCTTCCAGCTCCGTTGCCATTGCGCCGTCGAGCACAATAAAGGGCTGCTTCTCCAGCAGCGCGTTCAGGGGGTTAGGGCGCGACATGTTCACTCTCCTTCGCTTTTTCATGATGGGTCAGCCAGTAAGCACCATAGCACAGGGCCACAAACGGCAGTCCGCAGTAGAGCGCAATGCGCTGATCGGGATCGAACGCCAGGCCAACACACGCCAGCAGGCAGAGCAGGAAACCGGCGATCGGCACCAGCGGATACCACGGCGCATGGTAGTGCAGATCCGCAAGCGACTTGCCGGACTGCAAATGGCGGCGGCGAAAGACAAAGTGCGCCGCGCAGATGCTGAGCCACACGGCAACCACGGCGAAACCGGAAATCGCCGACAGCGCGACAAACACCGTATCCGGGGCGATAACGCTTGAAAGCAGCGCCAGCACTCCACCCAGCATAGAGACGGAGAGCGCCGTCAGCGGCACGCCGTTTTTGGTGACGCGCATAAAGCAGCGCGGCAGCGTCTTCTCATTGGAGAGCGACCACAGCATGCGCCCGGAAGCATACAGCCCCGAGTTAGCCGCCGAGAGGATGGCTGTCAGGATGACAAAGTTAAAAATATCGGCAGCATAAGGAATGCCAATCTTCTCAAACACCACCACGAAGGGGCTCTTCTCCACGCCCGCCTGCTGCATCGGGATCAGCGCCGCCAGCACAAATACGGTGCCGATAAAAAAGAGGATCAAGCGCACGATAGTGGCGCGAATGGCGACCGGGATCACCTGCTGCGGGTTCTGCGTCTCGCCTGCGGCAATGCCAATCAGTTCTGTACCGGAGAAGGCAAAGTTCACCGCTACCATGGTCATTAAAATCGGCAGGCCGCCGTGGGGGAACCACCCTTCGGCGGTGATATTGGCAAGCCCTGGCGCGGGGGAGCCATCCTGCATCGGGATAAAGCCAAAGATCGCCGCGCCGCCAAGCAGAATAAAGGCAATGATGGTGATCACCTTCACCAGCGAGAACCAGAACTCACCCTCGGCGAAAAAGCGCGTTGAAACCACGTTAAGGGCGAAAATCGCCACGCAGAAGATGACGCACCATATCCAGACCGGAACATGCGGGAACCAGTACTGCATGCAGAACCCGGCGGCGGTAAAGCTCGAGCCCAGTGCTACGGTCCAGGTGAGCCAGTAGAGCCAGGCCACGGTATAACCGGTTGCCGGGCCAAGGTAGCGCGCGGCATAGACATGAAACGCGCCGGTCACCGGCATTGCCACGGAGAGTTCGCCGAGGCACTGCATCACCAGCCAGACCACCAGCGCGCCAATCAAATAAGCCAGTAGCGTGCCGGCCGCGCCAGTGGTAGAGATGATATAGCCGGTATTAAAGAACAATCCGGTGCCAATCACGCCGCCCAGCGACAGCATAATTAAGTGGCGGGTCTTCATGGTGCGCTTAAGCTGCCCCTGCGCCTGATCCTGCTGATTTTGCATACAACCCTCTAAACGTATGGACGTCTAAACATCTGCGTTCAGGGTTTATAACGTGATTGTTAACAAAAAGCCAGTCTCGCAGCGGGCAGGGGCGCTTAACTGCGCACTCTCTGGCCGGGGTTAGTTAAAGAAGAACACCACGCTCCAGAAAAGCAGTGACGTCAGCAGATGGACTTTTATCACCCGTAGCCAGTCGATGCGCTGGCCGGTGGCATCCCTAAAGCGGAACCACGTCAGATGGGGAAGATAGGTGGCCAGCGTTTTGGCCACTAATAACCAGACAACGATCGACAGCGTATTCAGACAGAGCCGGGCTAAATAGTGTATTGCCAGCTCATCCATATTAATGGTGTAGAGCAATTGTGTATATATTACCTGATAGAGCCAGAATTCGGCGGAGGTAAACCACGAAAGGAGATGCGGAACGGAGAGTTGTGCCGCCATAGACTGAATAAAAAAATACCAGTAAGTGCTCGCAAAATCGAAAGCGTAAAGAATTACCTCATACAGCAGAAATAATTTCAGCGCCCGTGCAAAAGAACCTGGCCATAATTTTGGCGCACCGCGCGTAAGAAAAGCTTTAGTAGCAAAGAAAAGCAGGGCAAATAGCGAAAAAACAGCAATGAGCGCAATCATGACTATACTTACCGCCGCCGGACCTGACGCTGCGCCATATGGGTTTTGTGCGGCTATTCTTCGGTTGGCTTCATCGCGCTCAAACTCGCTGAGATGGCTGTTGCCGTTGTAATCGTAATGCACGAACGATCCCTATAATAGTGACAAAAAAAGTGTGGCGCCCATGCTATCCGCTTTGTGGGGGGAATTAAAACGCTGCGGCGAAAACCCACCGGAAATGGGTGGTTTGCGCATCATCTTATTAGGATTTGAAAGGCACATAATAAAGGAGGGTTATATTTCTGGCCGTCCGGGAATAACCCGTGCACTTAAAAAAGTATTAAAAACAGCGCCGCAAAAAATAGTTAAACGCTATCTGCTTCACTCGTAACCTGTTTTGTGCGGAATACTTTTATCTATTGCAGCGATTAGTGAAGCTTTAGCGCAAATTGACGATAACGTCTTTGCGTCACCCTCAATCATGCAGGGGCGCAATTATCTTTTTTAACGAGTTCTGATCGCGAACGGATCTGCTTTTAGCCCTCCTTTAACAATCTCTGCAAGCGCATTTTCAGGCGCAATTTTTTATTTTAAGGAAAACAGTACTATGGCTTTCGTAAGATCACTGTATCGCGGTTTGTTGGGTTCCCGTCTGGCGGGTGGCGCTCAGCCTGCCAACGGCATTTTCGACTGCCGGGATTTACCGACCTCACTTTCGGCTGCGGGTCTTAGCGCGCGCTCATCCGGCATTTTATTGACCTTCGTTCCACCCGAAGCGGATTTTCACCGCGTTAGCCAGGCGTGGCAGCGTTTCACTTCTGCCGATCTGACGGTGATTACCCTCTCTTCTTATGGTGCGCTGAGCGCCAGCGGCCGCCAGACAACCTACTGCGCGGGCGACGGGCAGGAGGGGAGCTTCCTGCTGCTGCCGGACAGTCTTATCGCCGAGCACGAGACGCATATTGTCGATCTCCATCTGCACGACACCCAGACTGCCGCGCAGCGTATTAGCGCCATTCAGCGCGAGTTAAACACCATTAAACCGCGCATGGCGCTCTCTGCTGAGCGCACTTTCGCGATGATTTACTGCGACGGGCTCTCCGCCTCAGAAGGTTTCTTCATGCAGGCCTGGTACAACAGCGGCCTCTTTCCGTGCCTGGCGATTGGCGGCTCCGCAGGCGGACGCGCGACCTTTGACGGCACGTGGATTGGCGTCGGTGATCGCGTCTTACAAGGCAAAGCGGTGGTCGTTTTCTGTCGCATGGCAGAAGGCAAATCCTTCTCGCCCTTCAAGAGCCAGAACTTCACCCCGCTGGATCAGAGTTGGTTGATTGCCGATGCCGACCCGATTGCCCGCACGGTAACTTCGGTCTTTGACCGCCAGGGGCAGCAGAAAGCCTTTACCGAGGCGCTGGCCGACCATCTGAAATGCAAAGAGTCGCAGCTGAGCGAGCGCCTGAAGGGGCTAACCTTCGGCGTGAAAGTGGGTGACGAGTACTTCATCCGCTCGGTGGCGAAAATTGAGCACGGCATGGTGCACTTCTTCTGCGATCTGGAGTTTGGCGATCGGCTGTTCCTGATGCAGGAGACCGACTTTAAACAGGCGACGCTGCGCGACTGGCAAACCTTTATCGCCGGCAAAGGTAAGCCTGCCGCCATCATGATGAATGACTGTATTTTGCGGCGTATGGGCAACAGCGATCAGTTGCACGATGCCCACTTCTTTAAAGGCATTCCGGCGGCGGGCTTCTCCAGCTTTGGCGAAATTCTCGGCGTGCCGATTAACCAGACTCTCTCCGCGCTGGTCTTCTTTAACCATGATGTGAAAGCGATGACGCAATTCCCGGTAGAGTACGCCGGGTATGCCGCGCACTACGCCCAGCGCGCGCTGCGCCGCTGGGAAGCGCTGAACAGCATTCAGACTCGTGTGCTGGATCGCGTGGTGAGTTATCAGCAGGAGCTGGCGCCGATTGTGCAGGCGTTGCCGGCGCTGGAAGCCGCGACCCAGAGCCAGAGCGAAGCGCTGGTCATGGCGGAAAGCAGCATTCGTGGCATTAGCGATATCGCCACCGAGAGCCAGCGGGCGCAGGGGCGTCTTGGCGAAGGGCTGGATTCACTGGAGCAGATCTCCAACGGCATCGGTGTGATCACCCACGGCATCAGCAACATCGCCTTCCAGACCAATATTCTTGCGCTCAACGCGGCGGTAGAAGCGGCGCGCGCGGGCGATGCAGGACGCGGTTTTGCGGTGGTAGCAGGGGAAGTTCGCCGCCTGGCGCACTCCTCAAAAGAGCAGGCGGAAGCGACGGCGAGCAACATCAGCGACGCGGTCAACACCATCTCGCATATCCGCGAAGTGGCCAGCAATACGGTGGAAACCGCAACCGATATGGCGGAGCGCAGTATTCTTGCCGCTAACGCCATCGCTGAGATGAGCCAGCAGACGCGCCAGGAGCGGGAAAACATTGCTAAGCAACTGAGCAACCTGCGCACCCTGACCGCCGGGATGGATGCAATGCAGGAAGCGGTTGCCCAGCTGAAAGTGCTGCAAACCCTCTCGACGGGTCGTTAAGACATTGAGAGTAGACCTCCGGCGGCGCAGGCCGCCTGGGGTCAGCTCAAATCATGCAGTGCTTTGCCGAGCGGGCGGGTGATGCGCAAATGTTCGAAGCGCACATCCAGCCCCTCTCTTTCCGGCGAGCAGCACATCACACCAACAAAGCGCTGGCCGCTGTCCTGCCACGGGAAGAGCCGCAGCAGCGGCCACGTTTTACCGTCGGTGGAGTATTGCAGGCGTAATGCCTGCTTCTCAAGGGTCGCGCGCATCCAGAACTCACGCGCATCGCCGGGGAAGACGCCGGTCGACCAGTCAGATTGCCCCTGCGTGATCACACAGCCAATGGCGGGCGCGCCATCGTTATACTCAATGCCGCTTTTCACCCACTGCGTCTCCGACGCCTCAATAAAGATGCCCGCTTGATCATAGAGCTGTTCAAACGCGGCGGCGATCTTCACTTCGAGAGTAAACTCTCCCTCCAGCATAAAACCAAAGGCATGGCCGGAGTGGCGTTCAAAGCCGTACCAGGTCTTGACCCAAAAATCGGTATTCGCCCCGGTGCGCATCAGTAACTGCTCTTCGGTCTGCGTAACGTGGGCCGGTTTATTGATCCACAAACCCTCTTCTGACGTGAAGCTCTCAATCGGTGTCACAGGCAACCTCATCAATGTTTACAGGAAAACCGCGGCCACTCTGCCACGCTTTTGCAGTGATTGCCGGGCGGTGGTTAACGTTTCGCTTTGCGCGCCAGTTTTTTACTGCGCACCGTTAACAGCGGCGTCACCGAAATGCCGTGCAGCAGCACGCTCAGCGTCACGATGGTGATGGCAATATGGGCGACAATATCGGCATCTGCGCCCTGCAAACCGTGGACATAGGCAAAGGCAATATAGTTGAGACTGCCGATGCCGCGAATGCCCAGCCAGCCGAGGCTCGCGCGGTGAAACCATGAGGTGCCGGAGCGCAGCGTGACAATAAACACCGACAGCGGGCGGATCACCAGGAACAGCACAAAGGCCAGCCCGAGCGCGTGCGCATCCCAGTGATGCGAGAGGGTGACGCCAAGGACAATCACCAGCAGCGCCGCCAGTAATCGCTCAACGGTATCGCCAAATGAGAGGGCATCGCCAATCACCAGCCCGACGGATTTAATCGGGTTCTGCTCCTCCAGCGCATGGCGCAGGTGCGGGTTAACCTGCATCTCTGCCGGCACATCCTCCTCATCTTCAGGATCGCCGTGGCGCTTCTGCACACTCACTTCGGCGCTGCGCAGGCCGATACCGGCCGCAAAGGCGGCGAGGAAGCCGGAGGCGCTCAGTGACTGGGCCAGCGCAAAGCTCAGGCAGATCAGCGCCAGGGCGATAAAGTCGCTCGGTGCCACTTCGCCCTGTTTATGGCGCGAACGGGTGGCGATAATCCCTATCAGTCGGCCCATACCGTAGCCGATGAGCAAGCCACCGACCAGCGCCCACAGCAGATCGATGCTCAGCCAGTGCAGCAGCTCTTCGCCCGACGGCACGCCATCGGCTTTGTACCAGACCAGCGCCAGCATCAGGAAGGGCAGCGCGGTGCCGTCGTTAAGCCCCGCCTCGCTGGAGAGCGCAATGCGCAGCTGGTCATCATCGCGCGCGTCGTTGATCGCCACCAGGCTTGCCAGCACCGGATCGGTGGGGGCGAGGATCGCCCCAAGCGCCAGTGAAAGCGGCCAGGCGAGATCGAGCAGATAGTGGGCGGCAACCATAATCCCGCCGATGGTCAGCAGCATAGCGGGCAGCGCCAGCTTAATGCCCATCTTCCAGTAGGGAGAGGTGAGCGGCAGGCGTATTTTCAGGCCGGTAATAAACAGCGAGGCCGCCATCGCGATTTCGGTAATACGGGCGGTGAGATCCGCATGGGCCGCCACATCAATATTAAGCACGCCCATCTCCCACGGGCCACAGATAATGCCAACCACCAGATAGAGACCAAACACCGGGATCGGCACGCGGCTTATCCAGCCGTAGGATAACGACATCAACAGTAACAGGCCGCCGGTTGCGGCCATCCACATCAAATAACTCATACTCCTCCACATCAGGCCGCAACCTGAACATTGCACCCCAAAAGGTATAGTTGCTGAAAAAGGTCTGCACCAGGCCAGACGGCGCGAATAGTGCAAGGGCTGAGCATTAGCTACGCTTAAAAAAAACGGCGTAACGGGGGTGTCAAATGAGCAAGAAGATCATGCAGGAGTATCTTGTGCTGGGCGGCAAACATCACGGCGAGGTCTGGCGTGGCGTCTACCCGGCGATGGGGCTTAATCTCTCGAAGCATGATGAGCGCTTCGGGCAGTTCTATGACCGAAGCGGGCAGAAGAAGGTGGAGCTATCGCGTAAAGAGCAGTACTTCATTACCGAGTGGCTATCGCCCGAAGGGCACACCTATCTGCTGGCAACCGCCGAAGATCTGACGGAGTTCAATATTGAAGAGGAGATAGGCCGGATCGCGCCACCGCTCCGGCCTCTGGACAGCGCTATTGAAGACTGGGTTTAGCCGTGCTCATGCGCCGCCTGTGTTTTTAAGCGTTTCGCTGCGCGCTGCTTGCGTAACTTATCAATCAGCTTGTGCGCTTCTGCGCGGGTGGCAACCGCAGGTGACGATCCGCTCAGCGGTTTACGCGCCGTTTCGCGCAGCGTCAGCACGGTCAGCGCACCAATCAGCCCGGCGCCCATCATGTAGTAAGCGGGCATCATCACATTGTGGGTGGTATCAACCAGCCATGCGGTGACCAGCGGCGTTGTGCCACCAAACAGCGAAACCGAGAGGTTAAAGCCAATCGCCAGCGCGCTGTAGCGGATATCGGTGATAAACAGCGCTGGCAGCGTGGCTGGCATGGTGCCGCTAAAGCAGGTGTGCAGCACGCCCAGAATCACCAGACCGCCGAAGACCGCCCACATATTGCCGGAGCCAATCAGCATAAAGCTCGGGATCGCCAGCAGCACCAGCCCCAGTGCGCCGAAGGCGATCACCGGGCGGCGGCCCAGACGGTCAGTCCAGTGCCCCCAGGCCAGCGTCAGCGGCATCATCACGAACATGATCATCATCACCAGCAGCAGGCCGGTCAGCTCGCTCATGCCGAGCACGCTGGTCAGGTAGCTCGGCATATAAGAAGTGAGCATGTAGTTCGAGACGTTAAACACCAGCACCAGACCAATACACTGCAGCATCTGTTTGCGGTATTTGTGCAGCATCTGCAACAGAGAGAGTGTCGGTTTGCTGTGCTCCAGCGCATCCTGCTTATCCATATGCTCTTTAAAGGCCGGGGTCTCCTCCAGCTTCAGGCGGATATAGAGGCCAAACAGGCCGAGCGGTGCGGCGAGGAAGAAGGGAATACGCCAGCCCCAGCTGTGCATCGCCTCGGTTGGCAGCACGGCGATCATAATGGTCACCAGGCTGGCACCCATCAGATAGCCGCCAAGCGTGCCGAACTCGAGGAAGCTGCCCATAAAACCACGGCGCTTATCGGTAGAGTACTCGGCGATAAAGGTGGCTGCACCACCATACTCACCGCCGGTCGAGAAGCCCTGAACCAGGCGCGCTACCAGCAGCAGGATCGGTGCGGCAATGCCGATGCTGTCGTAATCGGGGATAAGCCCGATACAGAAAGTACCAATCGACATCATGATCATCGTCAGGGCGAGGATCTTCTGGCGGCCAAAACGGTCGCCGAGCGGGCCGAAGACCATGCCGCCAATCGGACGAACCAGGAAGGCGGCGGCGAAGGTGCCGAAAGAGGCAATCAGCTGTGCGGTACTGCTGGCACCGGGAAAAAATACCTGACCGATAATCACCGCCAGATAGCTGTACACGCCGAAGTCGAACCACTCCATCGTGTTACCCAACGCGGCAGCGCCAACAGCGCGTTTCAGCAGCTTATTATCGATGACCGTGATGTCTTCGACGGTCAGTTCACTGGCCGTTGCGGCCGAATTCGTGTGGTGCGGTAAAGTCGTTCCGTTGCTCATAAACTCCCCATGAGTGCTGGTGGTGCGACCTTATAGCTTTCGCAGCCGTAGTGCTCAAATGGAGGGAAATGAAAGCTATAAGATGCAAGAAAAAGCAGATTGCCGACGTTTTCGGCAGGGGCACACCATAATTAAAATTTATGGATGAGGCAAATTTTTGGCGAAATTCGCTACTTTTATACTGGAAAGCTGAATATTAACGCGCCGTGACTAAAAGTAGCGGAACAAGCTAATCCCTTAGCTTGCATTCACTTCGGGGACCGCAGTTTGTTGATGCCCATCGCCATCACCTGTGAGGGATGGAACAGCGACAAACTCTCCACCTGCGACAGCAGCAGCACCTTGCGGAAATCGAGCGCCGACATTGGCTCCGAGGCGAGATCGATATCATGTTCATCGTACCAGGCGCTGTAGTTATGCTCGACGCGCAGATCCAGCGTCTCATGGTTGCGGTAGCCGCTCAGCATCGGGATGAGCACAATGTTGTTAGCATCGCCGACATCAAAGGTGGCGGTATGGATCATGCCGATGTAGATACGCTGCGATTTCAGGGTGATCCACGCCAGATCGCCGCGCTCCATGCACTGGTAGATCAGCCCCTCAATGCCGTTGGCGCGCGAGAGGTGTTTATACAACTCGCGGCGGCCGGGGATATCGAGGCGCGCGCTGCTGGACCAGTTTGAATGCCACAGGCAAAACAGCACCGCAAAGGCGAGCATAATCACCACCGGCGCCTGGATGCCGAGGAAGGTCCAGTTCATAAACGTCATATGCAGGTGGTGCTCTTCCGCGCCAAACGTGGCGGGAAAAGAGTTCATCACCGCCGAACTGGCGAGCAGGCAGAGCCAGATTACCGCGGTGGCGATAATCCCCTGCAGGACGAAGACGCAGCCGTAGAGTGCCACCAGAAAGTAGACGTCCCAGCCGAAGCTGCGTTTGAATTTGAAGCGTGTCGAGAGGTCGTGCGAGGTGTACCAGTAGCCGCAAACCATCAAAACCATGAATATTGCTGTACCCATCCTAAGCCCTCTTCAACGCATCAACGTGCTCTCTAAAATCTTCCTGTACCCTTTTGCAGTGGATATTCACCGAGGCGTTGCCGTCAGCATCGACCACAATGCGCTCACCATCTTCAATCGAATCCTGGATTTCACTGTGACTCATCACCTGTAACAGCTTGTCAGGGCTGGCAAATAAAGAACGAAGTAATTTTCTCATTAATAAACCTCCGCAGAGAGTATAGAAACCATTTCATGAATGTGTGAAATTTCCGAGAAAATTCTGTGCGAGAGAGATCTAAAAATGAATTTATCTTTATAGACATATCGAAACATCCTGAATGACTATTACCCGCTCAATAATAGTTGTTAAGGAGGCTGTTACCAGGGTTATTCCCTCATTTATCAATAATCTTATCTTTCTGTATTTGTTAACTTTCTTATATTTCACGCATTCAGGGTAAGACGCGCAAATTAAATTAAAGGGAATCTTTATTCAGCGCGTTTATATATTAATAAATGGATTAGTTATTATGAATAAATCATTACTCGCACTGCTGATTACAGCAGTCTGCGCGCACGCCTCTGCGCAACAATTAACGGTTGAGGAGCGACTGAGCCAACTGGAAATGGCATTACAACGCAATATGACGGAGCTGGCGCAGGCGAAAGCGGAGCTGGAACAGGTCAGAGCAAGCGGCGATAGCGGGGCAAAATCCACCGCACAGCCGCAGGCCGCTGCGGCAGAAAAATCCCACCCTACGCTGAAAGAGATCAGCGAGTTCGTTAAAGAGGATATCGGTTTTGCCTGGCACGGCTATCTGCGTTCCGGTTGGGGTGCGGCCGACAACGGCTCGCCAAAAGAGTACGCCATCGGCTCGCTGGGGCGTTTTGGCAATGAGTACTCATCGTGGTTCGATTTAACCTTCTCGCAGCGGGTTTATGAAGAGGGGGGCAAATCGGCGCATGCCGTGGTGCAGTTAGATGGCAATGTCGGCGCACAGTACGGCTCCGCGTGGTTCGACAAATACTCAGAAAACCTCCTGCAGTTCTCCGATATCTACCTTACTACGCGCGGTTTCCTGCCCTTTGCGCCGGAAGCGGATCTCTGGGTCGGTAAACACAACCTGCCAAAGTATGAGATCCAGATGCTTGACTGGAAAAGTCACCAGACCGACAGCGGCGCGGGGATCGGCGTGGAAAACTGGGCGCTCGGCGCGGGCAAACTCAACGTTGCGCTGGTGCGCCAGGATCTTGACGCCCATGCGGTGAACTACCCTGCCAGCCACAACACTATTCAGGTCAACACCCACACTGTCGATCTTCGCTATAACGCGCTGCCGCTGTGGGATCGCGCCACGCTCGAGCTGTTTGGCCGCTACTCGCTGGCGAACAAATCTGCCACCTACCGGGCGGGTGAAAAAGCGGGGCACTATTACAGCATTAAAGATGCGTGGTTAGCGGGTGCGATCCTGCGACAGAGCTTTAGCGCGGGCGGGTTTGAGGAGTTCACGCTGCAGGCGGCGGATAACGCGCTGGCGAGCGGCTTTGCGCTTATCTCCAACTCCGGAGCGAGCTACGGTTATCACGACAACTATTATGGCGAACACACCTACGGGCACGCCGTGCGCGCCATCTCGCAGGGCGAGTTCTACCCCTCATCGCAGATCGTGCTGGCGCACGCGCTGGTCTACGCCGCCGGGCAGGATATTTACAGCTATGACACCGGCGCGCATACGGATTTTCGCAGCTACCGGGCGGTGATGCGCCCGGCGTGGATCTGGGATAAGCATAACCAGACGGGCGTTGAGCTGGCGTGGTTTAAACAAACCAACCGCCAGCAGGGCGAGGATTACCGTGAGAAGGGGTATAAAGCCACGCTCTATCACGCACTGAAAGTGGACACCAGCCTGCTGACCTCGCGACCGGAACTGCGGTTCTACGCCAGCTGGCTCCGCGCGCAGGAGAACGGCATCAGCCACTTCCGCTTTGGCGATGAGCGGCGGGAGCAGTTCACCGTTGGCGCCCAGGCTGAGGTGTGGTGGTAAGTAACCAATGCGGCGCAGAAGTGCGCCGCAATAGCCTCTTCCGGGCGGGCAAACGGCCCCGGCATCAAGCTTGCTGATGCTTAAGGCGGGCAAGGGTAGCGGCGAAGTTCGGCAGCCACTTCTCATGAGCCAGCAACATCTCGCGCGCCAGCACCTCGGCGTCACCGTCGGAGTGCACCAGCGGGCTGAGATTGAGCGCCAGCAGCACATCGTTAAACTCGCCGCTCAGCGCTGCCCGGCTGGCGGCGATCTCAAAGCCTTTGATGGTGTGGATCAGCCCCAGCACCTTGTCATCAAAGTGGGTGACACGCGGATGCGGCGTTGCTCCTTCGCGTCCAATCAGGCAGGTCATCTCAACCGCCCACTCCGGCGGAATGTTGTCGATATGCCCGTGATGGGGAATATTCACATAGTGCTCGGTCTGCTTATCGTTATAGATGGCATTAATCACTTCGCAGGCCGCATCCGAGTACCAGGCACCGCCGCGCTGCTCCAGCGCCTGCGGTTTCACATCAAGGTTGGGATCTTTATAGAGTTCAAACAGCTCTTTTTCGATCTGCTGTACCACCTGCGCCCGCGCGCCGCCTTTGTAATATTCGCCAAGCTCAATCGCCAGCATCTCTTTCTGCTTGAAGTAGTAGAGCAGGTAGGAGCAGGGGAGCAGGTTGAGAGCGCGAATCAACCCTTCGCTAAACGGCAGGTCAAAGATGTTTTTCACCGACGATGCCTGCAACTTTCCGCTGGCAACGCCGTCGAGCAGCTCCGCAAAGCGCGATACGCCGTTTACCCGCACATCGCTGAGAAACACCATATGGTTGAGGCCAAAAAGGTCGAGCGCGATTTCATCATGCGCTTCCAGCTCCAGCACATCGCGAACAAACATTTTCATGCCGACAGGAATGTTGCAGACGCCGATAAATTTCCTGAAGTCGGTATGGCGACAGACCGCTTCGGTCACCATTCCCGCCGGGTTAGTGAAGTTAATCACCCAGGCGTTGGGGCAGATCTCCTCCGCGTCGCGCAGAATATCGAAAATGACCGGAATGGTGCGCAAGCCTTTGAACAAGCCGCCTGCGCCGTTGGTCTCCTGACCAAGATAGCCGTGGCTTAAGGGAATGCGCTCATCCAGTTCGCGCGCTTTCAACTGGCCGACGCGCAGCTGGGTGGTAACAAAATCCGCGCCCTGCAGCGCCTCGCGGCGATCCAGCGTTTGGTAGACTTTTAGCGGAATGCCCGCTTTTGCCACCATCCGCTGGCAGAGCTGGAAAATAATCTCCTGCTTCTCTCCTCCCTCCTCGACGTCAACGAGCCACCACTCCGTAATCGGCAGTTCATGGTAGCGCTTGATAAACCCCTCAAGGAGTTCCGGCGTATAGCTGCTACCCCCGCCGATAGTGACAACTTTCAGTTTCGGATCCATGCTCTCTCCTGTGGAGGGTCGCGCCAGCGGGCGTTACTGCGTGATTTCCGTCAACCGCTTGCGATAACTGTTGGGTGTAAACGACGTCATTTTTTTGAAGGTTTTGATAAACAGGCTTGGGCTGCTGTAGCCCGACTCCCAGGCGATGTCGGCCACCGAGTAGTTGGTCATCTCGAGCTGCTTTTTCGCAAAGTCGATGCGGATCTCATTGATGATCTGCATCGGCGTTTTGTCGTAAAAGCGCCGGGTCGCGCGGGTAAGATACTCCTGCGATTTGCAGGAGAGCCGCACCATATTCTCCAGCGCATTGTCGCTGAACTGGCGCTTATCATGCATCGCTTCAACGGTGCTTCTCAGCCACTGGGGAATATCCTCCAGCACCTGCTCTTCGCGGTAGTGGCGCAGGCGATTGAGCACATAAAAGGTGACGGTTTCAATAAACTCATCCAGCCCGTTCTCGCGAAAATTGAGCGAAGCAATCACTGTTTCAACATAGGTCAAAAATGCGCTGTGCGTGCGGTAAGGTTGCGAGGCAACAAAGCAGAACGGCATCAGCGATTGATAGTACTGTTCGAAAAATTTGCGGCTGATCCCTACATTAAGGATCCGCGCGGCGCCGTACTCATAGACGCTCTGGTGGTGCGAACCCAGCGGGATAAAGACAAAGTCGCCGCGCTCCAGCAGCACGCGCTTACCGTTAATGATCTGGTAGTAACGCCCGGTCAGAACAAGAGTAAATTCATAATAATCATGCTGATGCAGCCCGCTGGCGCTCTCCGATTTGTTGAAGATAAACACATGGAAAGGCTTTCCCTTAAAGAGCTGCTGTTCGTGGACGGTTTTGATCTCCTGTGTGCCGATCATTGGCGTTGGCTGCATCGTTCACTCCTTACGACTTGCTCATACATGTCAAAATTTCAGCGCGTTGGCGATCGCTCTGCGCGCGCTTCCTGCTGCCTTTTTTTCTGGCGCGAACGCTCTTCATCTGCGTTCAGGGCTCCTGGAAATGCTTCAATAATGACCGAAGCGGCAGGATATCTGGCTTATCATTAACGGTAAGCAAACAGGCTCGCCTGTAATGTCGAAAGAGAAATATGCTTCTCTACCCTCAACGCGCGCGCCAATTATTCCCATTTTTGCCAAAAGGGCGTCAGTACATCTTCACAGGAGCCGTAAATTTGCGTTTAGTACTTTTTTCCTGAGATAAAACAAGTATACGGGAGCGTGCCGGAGGGAGGTATTCTGCAATCTGCCACAATTATCTCTGGTTGACCGATTGTTATGCTCTTCTTCACAATTTCGGTAATTTTTTAGCGAGTCCGGAGAGGGCGCAGGCTCCTCTCCGGCGGAAAATTACACCAGGTTAGCAGCAAAAATAGTTTTGCCGATCTCACGCGCTTTTTGCAGGCAAGCCTGTGGCGAACCGAGATCGGGCTGCATCAGCGTGGCGTTGGTTAACACCGGCGCGCCGCAATAATCGAAAATACCGTGCGGAATTTGCGTATTCCAGGATTGCGCATAGCCATGTTTTTCAAAGGTTTTAGTGTCTGCGCCGCCTGTCGCCACCAGATGCACCGGCAGATGCCCCAGCTTCTTGATCACCTTGCCGGTGCCGCTATCTTCGTAAGCCCAGCCGTTGGCAAAGACGCGATCGATCCACCCCTTTAACTGCCCCGGCATCGTCCACCAGTAGATAGGAAACACCAGTATCAACGCGTCGGCTTTCTCAATCCGCGCCTGTTCAGCCCGCACATCGGCGGGCAGCGGGGCGGTTTGCATAAAGGCGTTGTAATCGGCGGCAGTAAAAGACGGGTTAAAGCCCTCCCGCGCCAGATCGGCGATCTCAACGCTGTGCTGCGCGTTCTCTTCGCGGATCCCTTCTGCCACCGCGTGCGCCAGGCCATGGGTTAATGAGGTGTCGAGCGGGTGAGAGACTACGATCAGTGCATGCATGTTCTTCTCCTCGGTTGCCATTACGGATCAATCACCGTAGGCTTATATACTATCAGTAACCTACTACTAGTAAGTTACTAATGGTATATAAGCTTGTCAAGGAGGCAAATTATGGCCGATACGCGTGTACGCCAGCGGCTCTCGCGGGAAGAGCGCTACGCACAGCTTGTTGAAGTGGCATGGCAGATCATTCATGAGTTGGGTACTGAAGCGCTGACGCTCGGCTATTTAGCTGAACGCGCGGGCGTCACCAAACCGGTGGTTTACGACCACTTTACCAGCCGCTCCGGGCTGCTGGCGGCGCTCTATCGTGAGTACGATCAGCGCCAGAACCGCAAACTGGAGGCGCTGCTGGCGCAGACCGCGCCCGAGCTACAGCCGCGCGCAGAGGTGGTTGCGAAAACCTATATCGAATGCGTGCTGTTCCAGGGGCGTGAGATGCCGAGCCTGCTGGCGGCGCTGGCCGGGACGCCAGAGCTGGAGAAGATCCGCCGCGAATACGCGGTGGATTTCACCAGCACGTGCCGCACGCTGTTTGCGCCGTTTTGTGGTGCGCCTCTGCGCGACGCCGCGTTATGGGCGATGCTCGGTGCTGCCGAAGGGCTCTCCTGGGCGGCAGTGCAGGATGCGATTAGCGAACAGCAGGCGAAAGAGGAGCTGGAGCGGGTGATTATCACCATGGTGCATGCGACGTTGAGTGACGAGAGTGCATAAAACGCGCACCCAGGGTGCCATCACGAGGTATTAAGTTGTATTATGAATGCATCTTAATTATTGGTGATAACGATGTCCGGACCACGCATCCTGCGGGAAAAATTGACCATCAGGAAGATGATTGCCCTCTATCAACGCGCCTGCCCGGATGCGGTGAGCAGCGCGGCGCACTACGCGGATCTCTATGCCTACGCGGAGAAGCGGCTTGATAAATGCGTCTTCGGCGAGGCAAAACCGGCCTGCAAGCAGTGCCCGGTGCACTGTTATCAGCCCGCAAAACGTGAAGAGATGAAACAGGTGATGCGCTGGGCGGGGCCACGCATGTTATGGCGGCATCCGATATTGACGGTGCGCCATTTGATCGATGATAAGCGCCCGGTACCGGCGTTGCCCGAAAAGTATCGACGCAAATAACCTGTAGGCCGGATAAGCGCCATCCGGCATCCGGCAATGGGGCTTGCATGGGGCATTGGTGGAAGAGTTCCGTTCACCAGGCGTCTGGTGGCTGATTTAATCACCGGTGCGGTGAACGGGACAAGGGGAGCGGCCGCGCTCCCCTTGTCAAGCCCCGCGGCCCCGCGAGGAAATCGGTGCTGCGCACTGCGCTCACCTCCCGCGTGCCTGACTGCGGCCGGCTCGACTCGACTTACTCGTTCCATTCTGGAACGAGTCCCTGTCTCGGTTCGCCTCTGTCCGCCATCCATGGCGTCCAGACCTTGTCATTCACGCTTCGGTTCGCCGATTTCAGCGGGGGTCAACACCGCCGCTGTAAGAGAGGTGTCGAATGAAAAACCGTTGCTGCTGAAACCGCGTAGGCCGGATAAGCGTACGCGCCATCCGGCATTCTCTCCGCGGCACCGATTGCCGGATGGCGGCTATGCCTTATCCGGCCTACGGTAATGAAGCCGCTGGAACCGTGTAGGCCGGATAAGCGTGTAACGCGCCATCCGGCAAGGGTGCTGGGCATTATGCCGGATGGCGGCTGCGCCTTATCCGGCCTACGAATTATTCCAGAGTAAAGGGATCGGCGTCCTGCCAGGCGGGGAACTGGGTGCGGTACTCTTTCAGCGCGGTGAGTGACATCTCGGCGTCGATGCGCGTTGCCAGGTGCGCGTCGGCGCTGGCGACGATCTCCCCCTGCGGGCTAATCACCCGGCTGTCGCCGCGGTAGTGGTGACCATTCCCGTCGCTGCCAACGCGGTTACAGCCTGCTACCCAGGCCTGGTTCTCAATCGCGCGGGCCAGCAGCAGCGACTGCCAGTGCAGGGAGCGCGGCGCAGGCCAGTTAGCGACATAGAGCAGCAGATCGTACTCATCGCGGTTGCGCGACCAGACCGGAAAACGCAGGTCGTAGCAGACCAGCGGCATAATGCGCCAGCCGCGCCACTCGAATATCACGCGCGTCTCACCCGGCTGATAGTGGTGGTGCTCATCCGCCATGCGGAAGAGATGGCGCTTATCGTAAAAATGCACTTCGCCCTGCGGCTCGACCAGCAAAAAGCGGTTCACCGCCCCGCGATCCGTTTGCAGCGCCGCGCTGCCAGCGATCAGCGCGTTAGTCTGCCGCGCTTTATCACGCATCCAGCTCACCACCTCTTCCTGCGATAACGACCGCGTGGCGGCTTCCATCGCAAAGCCAGTGGTGAACATCTCCGGCAGGACAATTACATCGCGCCCGCTAATCCCTTCCAGTTGCACATCAAAATGGCGCAGGTTCGCCGGGCCATCCATCCACGCCAGCGGTTGTTGTAACAGCGTAATTTTTAATCCAGGCACAATCGCGACTCTCCATCAGACAGCATCGGCACACTGTAGCACGCCAAAAAACGAAAAAAACCCGCAGGGTTGCGGGTTTTGTCGAAGGAGGAGAGGAGCCGTCAGGCGCTTAGGCGGCTTCGGGCTTGCGCAGCTTTTCCGGCGTGTGGATCACCGGTTGTGTCGCCAGCGCATCCGGCTCAAAGTCATCAACGTTGATGGTGCGCAGACGGCTCGCTTCCGCTTTAATCAGCAGCGCCGCTTCATCCTGGTTAATCAGCCCGCTTGCCAGCGCCTGGTTAGCCAGATCGTCCAGACGGGTAAACGGCAGGTTTTTACCCAGCGATTTACAGATGCGCTGATGGATCGGGTCGGCGGCCATTACATCAACCAGCGCCTCTTCCAGCAGCCCGACCGGGTTGTGCTCGCTCGGGGTCAGGTATTGACCGCGACCGATGCGCGAGCGGGTAGCGTTTGGCGTTTGCAGGATCTTCGCCACTTTATGATCAAGCCTGTCGGACGGCGCACGGTAGTGGCGGCCGGTCGGGAAGATGACAAAGCTCATCATGCCCGCGACGAAACGGTTCGGGAAGTTCTCCAGCAGGTCGACCATCGCTTGCTCAGCCTGATAGAGCGCATCCTGCACGCCCCAGTGCACCAGCGGCAGATCTGCTTCCTGGCGACCTTCGTCGTCGTAGCGCTTCAGCACCGCCGAGGCGAGGAACAGCTGGCTTAACACATCACCCAGACGAGCGGAGATGCGTTCGCGGCGTTTCAGGCTACCGCCGAGCACTGCCATTGAGATATCTGACAGCAGCGCCAGGTTGGCACTCAGGCGGTTCAGGTGTTGGTAGTAACGTTTAGTGGCATCCCCGGTCGGTGAGGCGCTGGTTAAACCGCGCGTCAGGCCGAGCCACAGGCTGCGCATCTCATTACTGCCGACATGGCCGATATGTTTAAACAGCAGCTTATCGAACGCATCAACGTCGTTGTTCTGCGCGGCGGCCATCTCTTCCAGCACATACGGATGGCAGCGAATTGCCCCCTGACCGAAGATCATCATCGTACGGGTGAGGATGTTAGCGCCCTCAACGGTGATGGCGATCGGCGCGCCCTGGTAAGCACGGGCGAGGAAGTTGCCTTCGCCGAGCATAATGCCTTTACCGCCGGCAATATCCATCGCATCGATGATTGCCTGCTGACCACGGTGGGTACAGTGATATTTCACAATCGCCGACAGCACCGCCGGTTTTTCGCCAAGCATAATGCCGTAGGTGATCAGCGACGCCGCGGCGTCCATCACATAGGCGTTACCGGCAATACGCGCCAACGGCTCTTCGATACCTTCCATCTTGCCAATCGCCACTTTGAACTGACGGCGAATGTGAGCGTAGGCACCAATGCCCAGCGCGACCGATTTCACGCCGCCCGTTGAGTTGGAGGGCAGGGTGATGCCGCGACCAACGGAGAGACACTCCACCAGCATACGCCAGCCCTGACCGGCCATTTTCGGGCCGCCGATGATGTAATCAATCGGTACAAAGATATCTTTCCCGCGCGTCGGGCCGTTCTGGAACGGAACGTTAAGCGGGAAGTGACGACGACCAATCTCCACGCCCGGCGTCGAGGTCGGGATCAGCGCACAGGTAATGCCCAGCTCTTCCGCACCGCCCAGCAGTTTTTCCGGGTCGGAGAGTTTAAACGCCAGGCCAAGCACGGTGGCAATTGGGGCCAGCGTAATGTAACGCTTGTTCCAGGTAAGACGCATGCCGAGCACCTGCTCGCCCTGCCACTCGCCCATGCAGACCACGCCGGTATCGGGAATAGCACCCGCATCGGAACCCGCTTCCGGGCTGGTCAGCGCAAAGCAGGGGATCTCTTGCCCACGCGCCAGGCGTGGCAGGTAGTGATCTTTCTGCTCCTGCGTGCCGTAGTGTTGCAGCAGTTCGCCCGGGCCTAAAGAGTTAGGCACGCCGACGGTGATCGACAGAATGCCGGAGACGCCGGAGAGTTTTTGCAGCACGCGGGATTGCGCATAAGCAGAGAACTCCAGCCCGCCGTACTCTTTTTTGATGATCATCGCGAAGAAGCGGTGCTCTTTAAGATAAGCCCACAGCTCCGGCGGCAGATCGGCCATCTCATGGGTGATCTGGAAGTCGTTCGCCATGCGGCACGCTTCTTCAACCGGGCCGTCGATAAAGGCCTGCTCTTCTGCGGTCAGGCGCGGCTGCGGGTAGTTGTGCAGCTTTTTCCAGTCCGGGTTACCGCGAAACAGATCGCCTTCCCACCAGGTGGTACCTGCGTCGATGGCCTCTTTTTCCGTGCGCGACATCGGCGGCATCACTTTGCGGAAACCGCGGAACACCGGCGCGGAGATAAAGGATTTACGCATCGGCGTGAAGTTCAACGGCAGGAGGATAAGCGCCACCGGCACCAGCATCCAGAGAGACCAGATGCCCGCCAGCCCAAGGGCTGAGGTCCATGCCAGCAGGATCACGCTGCTGAGCAGCAGATTGACGCGGTGATAGAAGAGCACACCGAGCAGAACGAGCGTTGCGACAATACTCAAAATCATCATAACGAAAAGCTCCCTTCTTGTAGGAGGTCTGACCACTTGTGATGTATTGTTTGTAGTGGATTTCATTTCTTTTAGCAATGTGTTTACAAAATAATTACAACCTGGTTCACATTGTTGAGGTCGTTTTGCGCACGGAAAATGAAAACGGCGGCGGGAGCGGCGGCTTTAGCTTCTCGGCTGAAAGCCTATCCGGTACACTGCGCAGTGTTATTTACATTTATGCTGAAGGATATCCTCATGTACCAGGATCTTATTCGTAACGAACTGAACGAAGCGGCGGAAACGCTGGCGAATTTCTTGAAAGATGAAGCCAATATTCACGCTATTCAGCGCGCGGCGGTGCTGCTGGCCGACAGCTTTAAAGCGGGTGGCAAAGTGTTGTCCTGCGGTAACGGCGGCTCGCACTGCGACGCGATGCACTTTGCGGAGGAGTTAACCGGGCGCTACCGTGAAAACCGTCCTGGCTACCCGGCGATCGCCATCTCTGATGTCAGCCATATCTCCTGCGTCAGCAACGACTTCGGTTACGACTATGTATTCTCCCGCTATGTGGAAGCCGTTGGCCGTGAGGGCGACGTGCTGCTGGGGATCTCCACCTCCGGTAACTCTGGCAACGTGATCAAAGCGATTGCCGCGGCGCGTGAGAAGGGGATGAAAGTGATCACCCTGACCGGTAAAGATGGCGGCAAAATGGCCGGCACCGCGGATATCGAAATTCGCGTTCCGCACTTTGGCTATGCCGATCGCATTCAGGAGATCCATATCAAAGTGATCCATATCCTGATTCAGCTGATCGAAAAAGAGATGGTTAAGGCGTAAAGCAGGCTTTTTATTTGCCCTGTTCAGCCTGGGCAGTGCTCAACGTTCCTGCGTCTGGCGCAGGTCATCGCGGCGCTGCCCGTGTCTGACGGGCGGCAACAATAACGCCTTCTCAGATTGAGGCGGTTGTGGAGGTGACTATGTGCGAACTGCTCGGGATGAGCGCTAATGTGCCGACCGATATCTGCTTTAGTTTTACCGGTCTCGTCCAGCGCGGCGGGGGAACCGGGCCGCATAAAGATGGCTGGGGTATTACCTTCTACGAAGGCAAAGGCTGTCGCACCTTCAAAGATCCGCAACCAAGCTACAATTCGCCCGTTGCCAAACTGGTGCAGGAGTACCCCATCAAGTCCTGCTCGGTAATTGCCCATATTCGCCAGGCGAACCGCGGCGAAGTGGCGCTGGAAAATACGCATCCCTTTACCCGCGAACTGTGGGGCCGTAACTGGACCTATGCCCACAACGGCCAATTAACGGGGTATAAATCTTTGCAGACCGGCAACTTCCGCCCGGTGGGGGAAACGGACAGCGAAAAAGCCTTCTGCTGGATGCTGCACAAGCTGACGCAGCGCTACCCGCGCACGCCGGGCAATATGGGGGCGGTGTTTAAGTATATTGCGACGCTGGCGCTGGAGCTGCGTGAGAAGGGCGTGTTCAATATGCTGCTGTCGGACGGGCGCTATGTGATGGCGTTCTGCTCCACCAATCTCTTCTGCATTACCCGGCGCGCGCCGTTTGGCGTGGCGAAGCTGCTGGATCAGGATGTGGAGATTGATTTTCAGCGTGAGACCACACCAAATGATGTGGTCACCGTGATTGCGACGCAGCCGTTAACGGCGAACGAAACCTGGCACAAGATTATGCCAGGCGAGTGGGCGTTATTTTGCCTCGGTGAGCGTATAGTTTGACGCCAGCTGCGGCTGCACGGAGGTAGCCAGCGGCTTGCTGACCACATAGCGTCCATCCACGACGGCGACAATCGGCGGCTGGTGGGTGGCCGCGAAGTAGTCATACCCCGGCTTCAACTGCTTCCAGAAATCCGCGTAGGTCGAATATTTGTGACGCTGCATGTTCGCATCGGTCATGCGGAACGGATAGATGTTCACCTGCACGCTCGGCTGGCCGAAAATCAGCGCTGCGGTAACAAACTGGAAGATCTCATCAATGCCGGTATCCGTCATGGCGTAGCAGCCGATGGAGACGCAGGCACCGTGAATCATCAGGTATTTGCCTTCATAACCGTGGGCGCGGTCAAAGTTGTTCGGAAAGCCAATATTGATAGCCTTATAGAAACGGCTGTCCGGCTTAAGCTGGCTGCGCTGTACCGAATAGAACCCCTCCGGGCTTTTAAAATCGCCCTGACGGCGTTTAGGCCCAAGGCCGCCGGAGTAGTTGCAGATTTTATAGCTGTCGAGCAGCTGATACTGTTCGCCCATCTTGACGTAGAGATCAAGGGTGCGCTCTTCTTTGAAGATCTGAATATAGACCGGTGACCCCATCAACTGCTGTTTAAAATCTTTGCTTACCGGCTTAGTGGCACTGTTGCTGCCAACCAGGCCAGCAAAGGAGACGCACGGGATCAGAAGCATCGCAATGAACAATGCGATTTTGCGCATACAACGTGTTTCCTTGATAAAACGGATACGACTTTGCCAGAACGGCAAAAGATGCCCAGAATTCGGACAATTCTGTTTTGAGCGCTAACCTTAGCACTCCGACATTTTTTCGCAAGCCCCGAATAGCGGTGATTCCGCGCCCGTCGATCCTGTTGATTGTCTTTTCGCCATCGCACAAAAAGTGTTCTGTTTTTCCTTTCAACCACCTGCGCAATTTGGCAACGGCTATTATGAAAGTAAATGCTGAGAATTAAACAGCAGATTGCCCTCTTTTCGGCGGTTTCTCGGCTGGCTTCTCATTTCGCTGGAACGTGCTGTATACTTATCCAGTATTCTGTGAGGGTGTACGCATGCGCAAAATCATACATGTCGATATGGACTGCTTTTTCGCGGCGGTAGAGATGCGCGACAACCCCGCCCTGCGCGACATTCCGATTGCCATTGGCGGCAGCCGCGTGCAGCGCGGCGTCATCAGCACCGCCAACTACCCGGCGCGAAAATATGGCGTGCGCAGCGCGATGCCAACCGGGATGGCGCTAAAACTTTGCCCGCACCTCACGCTGTTACCCGGCCGTTTTGATGCCTATAAAGAAGCCTCCCGCCAGATCCGCGACATCTTCTCGCGCTACACCTCACTGATTGAACCCCTGTCGCTGGATGAAGCCTATCTTGATGTTACCGACAGACCGCACTGCTACGGCTCTGCAACGCTGATGGCGCAGGAGATCCGCCAGACCATCTTTAATGAGACGCAGCTTACCGCCTCGGCGGGCATCGCGCCGGTGAAGTTCCTCGCTAAAATCGCCTCCGATCTCAACAAGCCCGACGGGCAATATGTGATTACCCCGGCGGAAGTGCCAGCCTTTCTGCGCACGCTGCCGCTGAGCAAAATCCCCGGCGTCGGTAAAGTCTCAGCGGCCAAGCTGGAGACCCTTGGGCTGCGCACCTGCGAAGATGTGCAGAAGAGCGATCTCGCCATGCTGCTTAAGCGGTTTGGCAAGTTTGGCCGCGTATTATGGGAGCGCAGCCAGGGGATCGATGAGCGGGAGATCAGCAGCGAGCGGCTGCGAAAATCCGTCGGTGTTGAGCGCACGCTGGTGGAGGATATTCATCAGTGGGAGGAGTGCGAAGCGATTATCGAGCGGCTCTACCCGGAGCTTGAGCGGCGGCTTTCGGTGGTGAAACCGGATCTGCGCATCGCCCGCCAGGGGGTGAAACTGAAGTTCAACGACTTTCAGCAGACCACCCAGGAGCATGTCTGGCCGTGTTTGAATAAAGAGGATCTGCTCGCCACCGCGCGTCAGGCGTGGGATGAGCGACGCGGCGGGCGCGGCGTCCGTCTTGTCGGACTGCACGTCACGCTGCTCGACCCGCAGCTTGAGCGCCAGCTGGTGCTCGGGCTGTAACCCTACCAGAATTTGCGGTGGTAATTTCCCGCCCGCTTCTTTATTATCCCCGGCGTTTATTCATTCCCTATTAACTGCAAAGGAGGTTCACCATGACACACCATGCTCTGATTTCTCTTTGCAGACCTCTCCAGGCTTAATTTCTCCAAAACTTGCCCCTGGTTTCGTCTGCCAATTCCTTTTATTTCTCTACATATGGATTGGTATATGGGCAACTCTGTTTGTCATATCTCAGACGCGATCTCCTATATTGCGTCGGAAAACCTGTGGATCGAAGGTTCAGCGATCCAACAATTACACACCACTGCGGCTCTGCCGGGTATGACGCGCGTCGTCGGCATGCCGGATCTTCACCCCGGTCGCGGCTACCCGATTGGCGCGGCCTTTTTCTCCACCGGGCGCTTCTACCCGGCGCTGGTCGGGAACGATATCGGCTGCGGCATGGCGCTGTGGCAGACCGACCTGGTACGGCGCAAATATAACGCCGATAAGGTCGAAAAACGCCTCAGCGCGCTGGGCGACAGCGCCTCTGCCGACTGGCTGGATGAAGCGGTGCCGGATGCGTGGCAAAACCACCCCTGGCGCGCCGCGCTGGGATCGATTGGCGGCGGCAACCACTTTGCCGAGCTGCAACAGGTCGATAGCGTGAGTGATGCGGCGCTGTTCGCGCAAAGCGGCCTCGATGAGCAGCGCCTGCTGTTACTGGCCCACAGCGGTTCACGCGGGCTGGGTCAGCAGATTTTGCGCCGCCACGTCGACGCCTTCTCGCACGCCGGGCTGGTGGAGGGGAGCGACGCGGCTCGCCACTATCTTGCCGAGCACGATGACGCGCTTAACTTTGCCCGCATCAACCGGGCGCTGATTGCACGGCGCATTCTCGATCATCTCAACGCCGATGGCGAAGCGCTGCTCGATGTGGCGCATAACTTTGTTGAAGCCTGCACCGTGGGCGGTGAAGCCGGTTGGCTGCATCGCAAAGGGGCGACGCCGGACGGGCAGGGCCTGGTAGTGATCCCCGGTTCACGCGGCGATCACAGCTGGCTGGTAATGCCGAAAGTGAGCGAGGTGAGCCTCTATTCGCTGGCGCACGGCGCGGGACGCAAATGGATGCGTACCGAGTGCAAAGGTCGCTTGTCCGGGAAATTCACCCCGGCGCAACTGGCGCGCACACCGCTCGGCAGCCGGGTGATTTGCCGCGATCGTCAGCTGATCTATGAAGAAGCGCCGCAGGCGTATAAATCGGTTGAGAGCGTGCTTGAGTGCCTGGTCGACGCCGAACTGGTGACGCCGGTTGCGCGCTTGCGCCCGGTGTTAACCCTGAAAGTGAGCGGAGGGGCGGGCGAATGAGACTGTTGCAACTCTCCTCCGCGCAGGGGCCTGATGAGTGCTGCCTGGCAGTGGGTAAAGCGTTAGCGCGGCTGATGGAAGAGGCTGAGGCGCAAAAGGTGTCGCTGGCGGTGATCGAAACGGAAGCGGCGCGCCAGCCGGGCGCCTACCGCTCGGTGCTGGTTTCACTCGATGGCGAAAACGCGCAGGCGCTGAGTGCGCGCTGGTGCGGCACGGTACAGTGGATCTGCCCGAGCCCCTATCGCGCCAATCATGCACGGAAGAACTGGTTTATCGGTGTGGCGGAGTTTATTCCGCAGGCGGCGTTGCAGGATAGCGCCATTCGCTTTGAGACGCTGCGCTCATCGGGGCCGGGCGGCCAGCACGTGAATAAAACCGATTCCGCCGTGCGCGCCACGCATATTGCCACCGGCATTAGCGTAAAAGTGCAGTCGGAGCGCAGCCAGCACGCGAATAAGCGGCTGGCGATGCTGCTGATTTCACACCGGCTGGAGCAGGCGCAGGATGACGAGCGCGCGGCGCTTAAGTCGGAACGCAGGCTGTTTCATCATCAGATAGAACGCGGCAACCCGGTGCGCACCTTTAAGGGGCCAGGGTTTAAGGCGCAGTAAAGGAAGGAAAATGTCCGCGCCGGGCGGCGCGGACAGCAGGCTTATTTAGCCGGGATAGATTTCAGCAGTTCGGTCAGCAGGGTCCAGTAGTGGCCCACGCTTTCGATATGCACTTGCTCATCCGGCGAGTGCGGGCCGGTAATGGTCGGCCCAATCGACACCATATCCATCTCCGGATAGGGTTTTTTGAACAGACCACACTCCAGACCGGCGTGGATAATCTGAATGTTCGGCATCTTGTTGAACAGACGCTGATAGGTTTCACGCACCAGCGCCATCACCGGCGACTGGGCATCCGGCTGCCAGCCCGGGTAGCCGCCCTTCGGCGCAGTTTTCGCACCGGCCAGCGCACCCAGCGATTCCAGCATGCTTACCACGTAATCTTTACCGCTATCGATCAGCGAGCGGATCAGGCAGATGATCTCAGCGCTGTCGTCCTGCAACGTGACCACACCGACGTTCAGCGAGGTTTCCACCACGCCTTTGGCGACGTCGGAGTTGCGGATCACGCCGTTCGGCGTGGCGTTCAGCAGGCGAACAAAGGCATCGCGCGACTGCGCGGTCAGCGCCGCTTTGTCGCTGCTTACGCTATCGACCAGCACCACCAGATTCTTCTCTTTCGCTTCCAGCTCGTTTTTCAGGATCGCCTGGTACTCATCCGCCAGGGTTTTCAGCTGTGCGGCTTTATCCGCCGGCAGGGCGATCACGGCGAACGCTTCGCGCGGAATGGCGTTACGCAGCGTACCGCCGGTGAAGTCGAGCAGACGCAGATCCAGCTCGGCAGAGTGCGCGGCGAGGAAGCGCGCCAGCAGTTTGTTGGCGTTGCCCAGACCTAAATGGATATCGGCACCGGAGTGGCCGCCTTTCAGCCCTTTCAGCGTCAGTTTGACGGTTTCAAAACCGGCAGGCACCGCTTCGCGGGTCAGGGGCAGGGTAGTGATGAAATCGATACCGCCCGCGCAGCCCATATAGATCTCACCCTCTTCTTCAGAGTCGGTGTTGATCAGGATATCTGCCTGCAGCCAGTTCGCCTGTAAGCCGAATGCGCCATCCATGCCCGCTTCTTCGGTCATGGTCAGCAGCACTTCCAGCGGACCGTGTTGCACGGTGGAGTCTGCCAGCACCGCCAGCGCAGAGGCCATACCGATGCCGTTATCCGCGCCAAGCGTGGTGCCGCGCGCTTTCACCCACTCGCCGTCAACATAGGGGCGAATCGGGTCTTTGGTGAAGTCGTGTTCTGTGTCGTTGTTCTTCTGCGGCACCATATCAAGGTGCGCCTGCAGCACGACCGGCTTGCGGTTTTCCATCCCGGCGGTGGCCGGTTTGCGGATCAGGATATTGCCCACCTGGTCGCGCTCTGCGTGCAGGCCTTGCTCTTTCGCCCAGCCCATAATGTGTTCGGCGAGCTGTTCTTCATGGTAAGACGGGTGCGGAATAGAGCAGATTTTGGCAAAAATATCCCACAGCGGCTGCGGAGATAGTTGAGACAGTTCAGACACGATGAGTCTCCTTAAAAGCGCCTGCGAACAGGTTGCGTGCAGGTCGCGGGTTAGATAAACGAATCGCAAGACCCTCTTGCGAGATGCGGTTGAGAATACCACTTTATGGCGACAGCGCGAGCACGGGATTGGGGAAAAAGCGGCGGCGATGCCGGGTAACACTGGTTTTTAGCGCGTCAGATCTCTATAATCTCGCGCAACCTATTTCCCCCTCGAACACTTTTTAAGCCGTAAAACACAGGCTGGGACACTTCACATGAGCGAAAAATACGTCGTCACCTGGGACATGTTGCAGATTCACGCCCGCAAACTTGCTGCCCGTTTAATGCCTTCAGAACAGTGGAAAGGCATTATCGCCGTAAGCCGTGGCGGTCTGGTTCCAGGCGCGCTGCTGGCGCGTGAACTGGGTATTCGTCATGTCGATACCGTTTGTATCTCCAGCTATGACCACGACAACCAGCGTGAACTGAAAGTACTGAAGCGCGCGGAAGGCGACGGTGAAGGCTTTATCGTGATTGACGATCTGGTGGATACCGGCGGCACCGCCGTAGCGATCCGCGAAATGTACCCGAAAGCACATTTTGTCACTATCTTCGCCAAGCCGGCCGGTCGCCCGCTGGTGAATGATTATGTGATTGATATCCCGCAGGATACCTGGATTGAGCAGCCGTGGGATATGGGCGTAGCCTTCGTTCCGCCAATCAGCGGCCGTTAATCCCCCCTGTTGTACACGCGCCCGGTTCTGCCGGGCGTTGTTCTTTTTGGCGCGTCACGGGTTACAATGCCCTCCGGTGAATTTTAAGGAGCTGCGCGCCATGCCCCAGTCAAATCTTAGCGAAACGCTGTTCAAACCCCGCTTTAAATACCCTGAGACCTCGACGCTGGTGCGCCGCTTTAACCCTGGCGTGCAGCCGCCCGTGCAGTCCGCGCTGGATGGCAAAAACGTGCCGCAGTGGTACCGGATGATCAACCGGCTGATGTGGATCTGGCGCGGCATTGATGCGCGCGAGATCCTTGAAGTGCAGGCGCGCATTGTGATGAGCCAGGCCGAGCGCACCGACGCGGAACTGCTCGATACGGTGGTCGGCTACCGCAACGGTAACTGGATCTATGAATGGTCCGCGCAGGCGATGAGCTGGCAGCAAAAAGCGATGCAGGAGACGGACAGTGCGCTGAGCGGCCGCCACTGGCTGCACGCCTCTAACCTCTATAGCATCGCCGCCTATCCGCACATCAAAGGCGATAGCCTGGCCGAGCAGGCGCAGGCGCTGGCCAACCGCGCCTATGAAGAGGCCGCACAGCGCCTGCCGGGCAGCATTAAAGAGCTGGAGTTCGCCATTCCCGGCGGCGCGCCGGTCACCGGCTTTCTGCATATGCCGGAAGGCGAAGGCCCCTTCCCGACGGTGCTGATGTGCGGCGGGCTGGATGGCTTGCAGATCGATTACTACACCCTCTATGAGCGCTACCTGGCCCCGAAAGGCATTGCCATGCTGACGCTCGATATGCCCTCGGTGGGCTTCTCCAGCAAATGGAAGCTGACCCAGGACTCCAGCCTGCTGCATCAGCATGCGCTCCAGGCATTGCCCAACATTCCGTGGATTGACCACACCCGCGTGGCGGCATTTGGTTTCCGCTTTGGTGCCAACGTGGCGGTGCGGCTGGCCTATCTTGAAGCGTCGCGCCTGAAAGCGGTGGCCTGCCTCGGGCCGGTGGTGCATTCCCTGCTCAGCGAGCCGCTGCGCCAGGGCGATGTACCAGAGATGTATCTCGATGTGCTCGCCAGCCGCTTAGGCATGCATGACGCTTCCGATGAGGCGCTGCGCGTTGAACTTAACCGCTACTCATTAAAAACGCAGGGGTTACTCGGCCGCCGCTGCCCTACGCCGATGCTCTCCGGTTTCTGGCAAAACGATCCCTTCAGCCCGGAGGCGGAGTCGCGCTTAATCACCTCTTCATCCAGTAATGGAAAGCTGCTCGACATCCCGTTTAACCCGGTTTATCGCAATTTTGACGCTGCGCTGAGAAAGATTGTTGACTGGATCAACCATCAGTTCGGTTAATACTTTGAGAATTTCCATTGATTTGGTAAAACAGTTGCATCACAAAAGGAGATCGCAATGACGTTACCAAGTGGACATCCGAGAAGCAGGTTGATTAAAAAGTTTACTGCGCTAGGACCTTATATCCGCGAAGAGCAGTGCGAAGAAAACCGTTTTTTCTTTGATTGCCTGGCAGTTTGCGTGAATGTGAAACCCGCGCCGGAAAAACGCGAGTTTTGGGGATGGTGGATGGAAATGGAAGCGCAGGAGAAGCGCTTTACCTATCGCTACCACTTTGGGCTCTTCGACAAAGAGGGGCACTGGAAACCCACCGCCATTAAAGACCAGGAAGTGGTCGACCGTCTGGAAAAAACGCTGCGCGACTTCCACGAGCGCGCGCGTACGCTGTTAGCCTCCCTTGAGCTGAAGCTTGAACCTGCCGATGACTTCAAAGAGAAGTTAAAACTCCCCGCATAATGCCTCCGATAAAAAATGCCCGGCTGCTCTTCGCACGCCGGGCATGAACAGGCACTGGCCTGCTTCTCCCATCAGACGGGAAAAAAATGCCCTCAACCGAGGGCATTTCATATAACGAGGGTCACTACAGGGTTTAGAACTGGTAGGTCACGCCAACTGCAACGATGTCGTCGTCAGCAATGCCCAGTTTGTTATCGTCTTTGATCTGGTTGATTTTGTAATCGACCATCGCCGAGAAGTTTTTGTTGAAGTAGTAAGTGGCGCCAACGTCGATGTAGTTCACCAGATCTTCGTCGCCGATACCGTTTTCCATATCTTTGCCTTTGGTCAGCACGTAGCCCACGGACGGACGCAGGCCGAAGTCGAACTGATACTGCGCGACGGCTTCAAAGTTCTGCGCTTTGTTGGCAAAGCCCAGCGAAGAGGATACCGGCGTCATGTTGTATGAGACGGAGTAGAAGGTCGCCAGGTAGACGTTGTTAGCATCATATTTCACGCCGGTTGCCCAGGCTTCGGCATTCTGACCACGGCCCAGCGCCAGCGCGGTGTTCTGCGCGTTAGTACGGTCAGAGTTGGCGTAAGCACCAATAATTGTGACCGGGCTGCCGCCGAAATCGTAGGCCAGAGAGGTGCCCCATCCATCGCCGTTCTGCTTGATGATGCTGTTACGACCGTTTTCGTTTTTACCCTGGTATTGCAGGGTCATGTCCAGGCCATCCACCATGCCGAAGAAGTCGGTGTTGCGGTAGGTCGCCACGCCAGTGGTGCGCTTGGTCATAAAGTTATCGGTACGGGCCAGCGAGTCGCCGCCGAACTCCGGGAACATATCGGTCACGGAAGCCACGTCGTAGAGCACGCCGAGGTTACGACCGTAATCGATAGAACCAAAATCTTTGATTTTCAGACCGGCAAAGGCCAGACGGGTTTTCTGGCCCGAGGTAGTTTCGTCGTTGTTACCGGCGAATTCAGATTCCCAACGGCCAAAACCGGTCAGCTGGTCATTAATCTGGGTTTCACCTTTGAAGCCGAAACGCACGTAGGTTTTGTCACCGTCGTTGCTGTTGTCATCACTGAAGTAGTGCATGGCTTTCACTTTGCCGTACACGTCCAGTTTGTTGCCATTCTTGTTATAGACTTCCGCCGCGTGAACAGAAGAAGCCGATGCAACAACGCCCAGTACCATTAATGCCAGAGTGCTCTTTTTCATTTTGAATTCCTGATTAAACTAACGCGCCACTATTCGCTGGGCTCTCGCCCCGTGAAAAACAGGAAGGGTTGTAACGCTCTGAAATGAAACATTTATGACAAAGTAAGAGTAATTTGAAAAAGTTATTTTTTTTTGTGTTTGCCATAAAATTGTCAAACTCTGCCGCTACGCTTGCTGATCCCGCGCAACAAAAAAGTGGTCGATTCACGCTGGCGGTTGGCAAGCGCGCTCACTCCTGTTACAACGTTTGATTACTAATAAACTTCTTATTTTTTCTAAAAACGGCAGAGAATCATGAGTGACAGCCAGACGCTGGTGGTAAAACTCGGCACCAGTGTTTTAACAGGCGGTTCCCGCCGCCTGAACCGCGCCCATATTGTGGAGCTGGTGCGCCAGTGCGCGCAGCAGCACGCCGCCGGGCATCGCATAGTAATCGTTACTTCCGGCGCTATCGCCGCCGGGCGTGAGCACCTGGGTTACCCGGAACTGCCCGCCACCATCGCCTCAAAACAGCTACTGGCTGCTGTCGGCCAGAGCCGTTTGATTCAGCTCTGGGAGCAGCTCTTCTCCATTTACGGCATTCATATTGGTCAGATGTTGCTGACCCGCGCCGATATGGAAGACCGCGAGCGCTTCCTCAACGCCCGCGACACGCTGCGCGCGCTGCTTGATAACAACATCGTGCCGGTGATTAACGAGAACGACGCCGTGGCGACCACGGAGATTAAAGTCGGCGATAACGATAACCTCTCGGCGCTGGCGGCGATTCTGGCCGGAGCCGATAAGCTGCTTTTGCTTACCGATCAACAGGGGTTGTTTACCGCCGATCCGCGCAACAACCCGCAGGCCGAACTGATTAAAGATGTCTACGGCATTGATGACGCGCTGCGCGCTATTGCGGGCGACAGCGTTTCCGGCCTTGGCACCGGCGGCATGGGCACCAAGTTACAGGCTGCCGACGTTGCCTGCCGCGCCGGTATTGAGACGATTATTGCCGCAGGCGGCAAGCCCGGCGTAATTGCCGATGTGGTGAGTGGCACGCCGGTCGGCACGCGTTTTCATGCTCAGACTTCGCCGCTGGAAAACCGTAAACGATGGATCTTCGGCGCACCGCCTGCCGGTGAGATCTCCGTGGATGAAGGGGCGACCGCCGCTATTCTTGAGCGCGGCAGTTCGCTGCTGCCGAAAGGGATTAAAAGCGTGACAGGCAACTTCTCCCGTGGGGAAGTGATCCGCATTTGTAATCTGCAGGGGCGCGATATCGCCCACGGCGTAAGCCGTTACAACAGCGATGCGCTGCGCCGGATTGCCGGCCACCACTCGCAGCAGATTGATGAGATTCTGGGCTATGAGTATGGCCCTGTCGCGGTGCACCGCGACGATATGATTACCCGTTAAGGAGCAGAAGTATGCTGGAACAGATGGGCATCGCGGCGAAAGCTGCGTCGTACAAGCTGGCGTTGCTCACAAGCCAGGAAAAAAACCGCGTGTTGGAGAAGATTGCCGACTATTTAGAGGCGCAGTCGGACGCGATTTTGCTGGCTAACGAGCAGGATCTGCAAGAGGCGCGCGGCAATGGTCTTAGCGAGGCGCTGCTCGACCGCCTGGCGCTCAACCCGGCGCGCTTAAAAAGCATTGCCGACGATGTGCGCCAGGTTTGCAAACTTGCCGATCCGGTCGGCCAGGTGATCGATGGTGGCGTGCTGGACAGCGGTCTGCGCATCGAGCGCCGCCGCGTGCCGCTCGGCGTAATCGGCGTGAT
>Ga0157372_10000162_pt1 | contig 73283 bp, 62 predicted proteins | sample C55metaG_FD_115307 | JGI IMG/M metagenome (GOLD analysis project Ga0157372, IMG submission 115307) | Corn rhizosphere microbial communities from Kellogg Biological Station, Michigan, USA - C5-5 metaG | ecosystem: Host-associated > Plants > Roots > Rhizosphere > Soil | place: USA: Michigan... | reverse complement strand
TAAGAACAATTCCCCGATGGTATGCAGGAAATAAAGTCCTGTGAGGAAGAAGATGCTTGCGCCCGTAACAGGGATCACTTTCGATCCGAATGCGATCAGCAGGAAGCCCAATGCTAAAAATGCAAGTCCTAATGATTGTTTGTATGGAGCTGCAGGGTTGATCCCTTTTTTGGAAAGGCGCAGCCACATAGCGCTGATGATAGGGGCAAGGATGATGATGAAACCTGCATTGAAGCTCTGGAAGTAGCTTGCCGGCATCAGCCATCCGAACACATTCCTGTTGGTCTGCTCTTCGGCGAAGAAGGTAAGTGAAGCACCCGCCTGTTCGAAGCACATCCAGAAGAAAATAACGAAGATCATGATGAGGATGATCACCCAGAGCCTGTCTTTCTCCACTTTGGTGAGCGACTTATCCGTAATGATAACAAACGGGCCTACCAGCGTCATACCGTAGATCAGGGATCCCCAAACATCCACTTCGAAGCCGAAATGGATAATGCTGAACGTTAAAACGATACCTCCCAAAAGGATTCCCAGCTGCAAAGGGCTGAATGCCGCTTCTTTTTTAGCATCTGCCGACAGGTCCACCGATTTGTTCGGACCTGTTCCTAATTGTGTTCCATCGGGCGCAGTAATGTACTTATCCTTTGTGATGTAAAAAATGATGAGGCTGACAACCATTCCAAGTCCGGCTGCTAAAAAGCCCCATTTAAAATCAACATGCTCTCCGAGGTAACCGCAGATCAACGGCGCGATAAAAGCACCCGCATTGATCCCCATGTAGAAGATGGTATAAGCGGCATCCTTGCGGCTGTCGTTGGTTTCGTATAATTGTCCCACCATGGTGGAGATATTCGGCTTGAAAAAACCATTTCCAAAGATGAGGAAGGCAAGTCCCGCCCACATCATTGTAATGGCAAGGCCTTTATCATCGCTGTGCGCCAGGGTGGCGGAAAAGAACATTAAGAACTGGCCCAAGGCCATTAACGTACCGCCGACAAAGATCGATTTACGGTTTCCCCAGTACCTGTCGGCCACATATCCGCCGATCAGCGGCGTGAGATATACCAATCCTGTATAGCTTCCGTAGATGTTACTTGCCAACGCCTTATCGAGCAAGAGCACTTTGGTCATGTAAAGGATAAAGATGGCACGCATGCCGTAATAACTGAACCGTTCCCAGAACTCAGTTGCAAATAGTACATATAATCCTTTTGGGTGACCACTCTTATGAGCTATTTCTGTTGACATATACTGTGTTTTTAGTTATACAAGAATTGAATGTTGCGAATAAAAGTAAAATAATGAATTTAACTATTCTCAGGCCGGGAATAGTAATGGAAGCGGGTATTTTGTGAAAAACTTGACTTGTACGTATGAAATTAATAATTTTGTCGTAAAAAAGAAAGATGGATGCAAAAGTCACCTTATCCTTTGATAAGCAGGTCATAGAAAGAGCCAAGCAATACGCAGAAAGCCAGAACATGAGCCTTTCCCGTCTCATGGAATTCCTCCTGGATAAGATCACCTCCAGCAATTATAATTCATTAGAGGATCTTCCCGTTTCCGATTGGGTGAACGCCGTTGCGGAAGGCAAGGCTACCTATGTTACCAAAGCCAGGAAGCGCTCCAGCCTCAAAGATGAATACAAAAACCGCAAAAAATGAACATTTTCCTCGATGCGAATGTCATTGTTTCGGTGCTGAATAAGGAGTATCCGCTGTTCACCTACAGCTCAAGGGTATTGAGCCTCGCCGATGATCCGCGGTTCACGGTATACACATCGCCCTTATGCCTTGCGATCGCTTTTTATTTTGCAGAGAAAAAGAACGGGACCGCGATGGCCAGGAAAAAGATCGCGGTTCTTACCGGGAAGCTGAAATTTACAAGCATTACGGAAGAAACCGTGATGCTTGTGGAGAAGAACAAAAAGATCCATGATTTTGAAGACGGCCTGCAATATTACTCGGCGGTGGAGAGCGGCTGTAAATACATTATCACCGAAGACCTTGGCGATTTCTATTTTTCGGAGATCCCCACTGCGGGGAGCAGGGCATTTTTGGAGAAATGTGTGTTTGAAAAATAGTCAACCACCCCTGTCCCCTCCCGGAGGAGGGGAAGGTTTCGTGGAAGGTCTTCGTGTTATAAATTATTCAGGATAAAATCCGTCATTTTCGTATACAGGTGCAGGCGGGTGTTGCCGCCGTAAATACTGTGGTTCTTATCGGGGTAGATGAACAGGTCGAATTGCTTGTTTGCAGCAACCAGCGCATTGATCATTTCCATGCTGTTCTGCACGTGCACATTGTCGTCGCCGCTGCCGTGGATCAGCAGATATTTTCCCTTTAATTCCTTTACATGGTTGATCGGCGAGTTATCGTCGTAGCCGCTTGCATTTTCCTGCGGCAGCGCCATGAAGCGCTCCGTGTAAATATTATCATAATAGCGCCAGTTGGTCACCGGTGCCACTGCAATGGCCGCTTTGAAATAATCGGCGCCCTTGGTGATGCAGAGCGAGCTCAGGTAACCGCCGTAGCTCCAGCCGAATGTGCCGATGCGCGACTTATCAACGAAGGGAAGCGTTGCGAGGTATTTTGCCGCCTCGATCTGGTCGGCCACTTCCAGCTTGCCGAGCTGCTTGTAGGTGGATTTTTTGAAGGCAGCCCCGCGGTATAGCGTACCACGGTTATCAACGCACATTACGATATAGCCTTTTTCCGCAAGCATCTGGTGCCAGTAGTAATCGCGGCCGTCAAAAGCGTTATTCACCATGTTGCGTCCCGGCCCGCCGTAAAATGTAAGGAACACAGGGTACTTCTTGTTCGGGTTAAAGTTGGCCGGCTTGATCATCCATGCATTGAGCTCAACACCTTCGGTGGTTTTGAACATGAACAGTTCTTTCGGGCTCGTTTCATATTCCTGGATCTTCGCGGCAAGCGCAGCATTGTTCTCCAGTACGCGCACGAGCTTGCCTTCGGAGTTTACAATGGAATAAACGGGTGGAGTGTTAGCACTGGAAAAAATATCAATGTAGTATTTCATCCCGTTGCTGAATTCCGGCGCATGCGTTCCCTTTTCAGCAGATACCTTTTTCTTGCCGCTGCCATCAAGCTTTACAGAATATACATCTTTTTCGGTTGCAGTGGTTTCGGAGGCGAGATAAAACAGCGTTTTTGTTTTTTCATCGATGCCTTTGAGCTCCACCACATCCCAGTTTCCTTTTGTGAGCTGCTTTACCAGCTTGCCGCTCATATCGTACAGGTAAATGTGGTTGAAGCCGTCCTTTTCGCTCTGGATGATAAAGTTTTTGCCATCGGCCGTGAAATATACATAATCGCCTTCTCCCTCGTGGATGTCGATGTAGGTATCGCTTTTTTCGGTGTAAACAACGCTTGCTGCACCTGAAGATGCATTGGCGAGCAGAAGCTCAAGGTTGTTCTGGTGGCGGTTCATACGTACAATGGAAAGCACGTTCGGGTCCATTGTCCATTTGATGCGCGGAATGTATTGGTCGGTTTCCTTTCCGATATCCATCAGCTTATCAGCTGCAGTGGCAAGATCGTAGGTGTGGATGGTCACTACCGAATTGGCTTCGCCGGCCTTCGGGTATTTGAATTTGTATTCGGTAGGATACAGCTGGTTGTTGAATTCATTGAATGAAAACTCCTTTACATTGCTCTCATCAAATTTATAGTACGCAATTTTTTTACTGTCGGGGCTCCAGAAATAAGCAACGGAAAAAGCAAATTCTTCCTCGTGCACCCAGTCGGTGGCGCCGTTAATAATGCTGTTGAACTTGCCGTCGGTGGTCACCTGTGTCTCTTTGCCGCTGGCGAGGTCTTTAATGAAAATATTGTTGCCGCGTACAAATCCCACCTTGCTGCCGTCGGGTGAAAAGCTTGCATAGCTTTGTTTTTCGCCGCTTGTAACTGCAGTGGTGGTTTTGGATTTGCGGTCGTACACATAATAATTCTCACGTGTGGAGTGGCGGTAGATCTGCTCAGTTTCGCTAGAGATCAGCAGTTTGGTTTCATCCGGGCTGAATGTATAGTTATCGATCGCGATCGCTTTGCCGTCAATTTTCAGCTGGCTTTCTTTCAGGATGGTATCGGGCTTGGAGATCTTTGCGTACTCGTAGCGAAGGATGAACGCGTCCTTATCCGTATTCCCGAATGCGCTGTAATGCAGTCCGTCGTTCATGGAGGCAAGTCCGTACACGCCGCTTGCGCGAAATGTCCCGGTTTTCCAGATATCTTCAAGGGTAATGTTCTTCTTTTGAGCAGAAAGGCCGGTGATAAGAAGTGTGCAACCTGCAAGCAAAGCTAATTTCTTCATAGGGATGTATTTGAGGATTCAGACCGATACGAAAATAGGAAAATAATTTTTATGCGCTGTACATAAATGATGAGTGGCAATTTTTGAGGATGGCGTTTTTTGCAAAAAAAAGAATCCTGATCGCTCAGGATTCTTTTTTAGGATTTTTTTTGTCGGACTTGCCGCGTTTGCTTTCCTTCAGCGCTTTCAGCAGCAGGTATTCTATCTGCCCGTTAACGCTGCGGAATTCATCCTCCGCCCACCTTTCAAGCTCCTTGAGGGTGTCGGGATTGATCCGTAGTACAAATGCTTTTTTTTCAGCCATTGGAAGCCTGTTTTGTAAATTTAGTTATGCAGTGTTCCCGCATTGATCACGGGGCTTGCATCCTTATCGCCGCAGAGCACCACCAGCAGGTTGCTCACCATAGCAGCCTTACGCTCTTCGTCCAGCTGAACGATCTCGCGCTCCGACAGCTTTGCCAGGGCCATTTCCACCATGCCCACAGCACCTTCCACAATAAGCCTTCTTGCTGCAACAACGGCCGCAGCCTGTTGCCTCCTGAGCATTGCGCCCGCAATTTCGGGAGCATAGGCCAGGTGGCTGATGCGCGCTTCGAGCACTTTTATCCCGGCAGGAGAGAGACGGTCGTTCAATTCTTTTTCCAGCAGCTCGCTCACAATGTCGGCGCCGCCTCGCAATGTGATCTGCGCTGCGCCATGCTCATTGAAATCGTCGTAAGGATAGCATCCCGCCAGGTGCCTTACCGCGGCTTCGCTCTGGATGGCGACGTACTGATTGTAATCATTCACCTCAAATACCGCTTTCGCCGTATCCTGCACCTGCCATACGATCACGGCTGCGATCTCGATCGGGTTCCCGATATGGTCGTTCACTTTGAGCGACTGCCCGTTGTGGTTACGCGCCCTTAGGGAAATGCGCTTTGTAAGGTAAAAAGGGTTCACCCACTGGAATCCGTGCTTTTTAACGGTTCCCTTGTAATCCCCGAAAAGGGTGCAAACCACCGCTTCATTCGGGTTGACGATAACAGAGCCTTTGAGGCATAAGGTGAATAACAGGATCAGGATGATCGCCACCGGTACATAAATAGCGATCATGCTTGCCACAGCCCCTGCAAGCAGCAGGAAGCTCAATACCAGCATTCCGTATCCGGAGAGCGGGTTTAAATTTTTTTCAGTGATCATGGTTGGGTTGGATTTGATATTATTTTAATATCACAAAGATATTGTATTAATACAATACGGCGCAAGTAAAACCGTTATTATTTTCACCGGGATTAAACCACGGCGTGATATTATGGTCAGAACCCACGTCCGGCAACCGATCCGGGCTTAAACCGAAAGAAAAACATGAAAAAAAATAACCTGATGAAGCTTGCTGCGCTTCTAGTCCCCCTAGGTATGATCTATTCCTGCAGCCCCCCGAAATCAATTGTGAATTCCGGTAAAGTGGTGACAAAGAACCAGGTACGCTTCGGAACGAACTATTCCGTGAACGTGTCCACATCGCCGATCACCGAATCTATAAAAGGTATAAAAGAGTTCAGCAGCTTTTCCAACAAGGATTCTTTTCAGCTTGACCAGGGCCTTGAACACATCAATGCCGCTGCACTGGCCTATTGTCTCGACCCGATCGGCTACAAGACCGATTTTTATCTCCGTTACGGATTAGGGCATAATATCGACCTTGGCTACCGTAACTCCGGTAAAGCGCATGTGATTGATACGCGTTACCAGTTCCTGGGCTCCAACAGCACTTATCAATATTCTGATTATAAAGGGTTGTACGGGAGCATCGGCCTGCAGTACGGCTGGCAAAAGTTCGGGTTTGGCGATCAGAAGTTCGACCAGCTGCAAAAGGTATTTGACCTGAGCATGTCGCGCAAGGATATTTCCATTCCGCTGATCTTCAGCAAGTCCTTCGGGCCGGAGGAGAAATTCGGCGCGCTTTCATTCGGATTGATCTATACGCACAGCTTTGTGAAGTATAATGTAAACCCGAAGAACGTTTACCTGCGCGACAATGAAGGTGTGCAGCACATGCTCGAGCCGCTCAACGCAAAAAAGAATTACGGATCGTACGGTTCCTTCCTGAGCGTGAAGGCCGGCTGGAAATTCATTTACTTCAATGCAGGTGTTGCCTGCTATTACCAGAAATACGGCACTTTCCCGCTGCTCGGCGGCAGCAATGTGACGCTGAAAGGCTTCACGATAGTGCCTTCCTACGGCGTGCAGTTCAACATCCTGCCACGGAAAAAGAAAACAGAGATGCGGAATATGTAAGACGATAAATTGTAGTTTTGTGAAAGCCTGATGCATTATGAACTACAATAAAATTAGTCGCGATCTTTTTTCGCTGTTGAAGCAAACCGTTGGTGAAGATTACATTTTAACCGGGGCCGAACAGCTGGCCGGGTACGGACATGATGAGACCGAACAGCTCGTGTTCCTGCCGGAAGTAGTGCTGAAGCCGCGTACAGCCCAGGAGATCTCCGCGATCATGAAGCTCGCAAACGAGCACATGGTGCCGGTTACGCCGCGCGGAGCAGGCACCGGGCTGAGCGGAGGCGCGCTGCCGGTGCATGGGGGGATCATCCTGTCGATGGAGCGCTTTAACGGGATCCTCGCGATCGACGAGCGGAACCTGCAGGCTACCGTGGAGCCGGGCGTGATCAATGAGGTTTTCAAGAATGCCGTTGCCGAAAAAGGCTTGTTCTATCCGCCTGATCCGGCCAGCAAAGGAAGCTGCTTCCTCGGCGGAAATGTCGCGGAGAGCAGCGGCGGTCCCAAGTGTGTGAAATACGGCACCACCAGGGATTATATATTGAACCTTGAAGTGGTGCTCCCTACCGGGGAGATCATTTATACCGGCGCAAACACGCTGAAGAATTCCACCGGCTATAACCTTACACAGCTGATGGTGGGAAGCGAAGGAACACTCGGCATTGTTACAAAGATCATCGTTAAATTAATTCCTCATCCGAAATACGATCTGCTGATGCTTGTTCCGTTTAGGAGCCTGGATGAAGCCTGTGCCGCAGTGAGCGAAGTGTTCCGTTCCGGCTTTACGCCGAGCGCACTGGAGCTGATGGAGCGCGATGCGCTCGACTGGGTGAGCAGGTATGTGCAGAGCAATGTGGTGAAGCTGGAAGATGATATTGAAGCGCACCTGCTGATAGAGGTGGATGGCAATGACCCCGACGTGCTGATGAAAGAGATGGAGGCCATCGCAGAGCTGATGACGCGCTATAATATTGCCGATGTGCTGTTTGCTGACAGCGCTGCACAGAAGAACGAGCTCTGGCGCCTGAGAAGAGGCATTAACGAAGCCGTGAAGAACAACGCCGTGAGCAAGGAGCAGGATACGGTAGTTCCGCGCGCGGAGCTTCCTAAATTGGTGAAAGGCGTAAAACGGGTAGGAGAGAAGTATAAGTTTAAAACCGTTTGCTACGGACATGCCGGCGATGGCAACCTGCATATTCGCCTGATCAAAGGAGATCTTACAGAAGAGCAATGGGAAGGCGATCATATAAAAGGAGCGATCGCGGAAATATTTACGATCTGCAAAGAGTTGGGTGGCACGATCAGCGGCGAGCATGGGATCGGGCTGGTGCAGCAGGAATACATGGGAATTGTTTTTTCAGAAAAAGCGCTGGAGCTGCAGCGGTCGATCAAGCAGGTGTTTGATCCGAAGAATGTTCTGAACCCCGGAAAAATGTTTGGTGTACGCGCTTAAGGCAGGAATGCTGAATTATAAAAAGAAAGATCCATAGCAATAACTATGGATCTTCTTTTTTTAGAGGTTGAAGGTTATTTAACCGGGTGATTGAGGATCATCCAGTACAGGCCGAGGTCGGAAACGGCTTTTGAAAAATTATCAAATTCAACAGGCTTCACAATGTAGCTGTTCGCGCCAAGCTCATAGCATTTTTTAATATCCGGATCCTCCGCAGAAGAGGTGAGCACCACCACCGGGATCGCTTTTGTACGCGGATCGGATTTTACTTTAGCAAGCACTTCCATTCCGTTCAGCTTCGGCATCTTCAGGTCGAGCAGCACCACTCTCGGTGCAAGGTTGTCGAGCTCGGTAGTTCCTTTGTCATCTTTTCCGAAGAAAAATTCAAGTCCTTCGGCGCCGTCTTTCAGGTGCACAAGCTTGTTTGCAAGATTATTTTTTTTCAATGCGCGGATCACGAGTGTAGCGTCGTCTATATTATCCTCGATGAGGATGATCTCTATTGGTGAATTCATGTTGTGTACGTGTTGATTAATTTAATGTGAAGTAAAATGTGGCGCCCTGTCCGGGCTTTGATTCGGCCCAGATCTTTCCGCCGTGACGGGTGATGATCCTTTTAATAAGCCCAAGGCATACGTGAATCGCTTCGAATTCCTCGGCAGAGTTGAGGCGTTGGAACACACCGAAAATCTTGTCGTAATATTGCATGTCGAAACCAACGCCATTGTCGGTCATGTAATAAACGGTCTCATCCTTTCTTTCCGTTGCGCCGATCGTTATTTCAGGGCTTGGATTGGCCGAGCTGTATTTGATGGCGTTGGAGATGAGGTTCACAAACACCTGGCTGATGAGGCTGTAATCGGCATTTGCGGGTGGAAGATCAAATATGGTGACCTTCGCGTTAAACGAAGGAAACGTAGCTTTTACTTCTTCGAGAATAGAGCCTGCCAGCTCCTTCATATCAATTTCTTTTTTCTGCAGCTCTTTTCTTCCGGTGCGTGAAAAGGTTAGAAGGTCGTCGATGAGCTGTCCCATTTTTTTTGCATTGCGCATTACGCTTTGCATCATCTCTTTGCCGGAGTCATCGAATTTTCCGGCATAATCGTCGAGGATGATCTTGGTGTAGCCATGGATAGCGCGCAGAGGTGAGCGAAGATCGTGCGACACGGAATAGGTAAATGCTTCGAGCTCTTTGTTCACCGATTCCAGCTCGCTTGCTTTTGCTTCCAGCAGGCTTCTTGAATCGGCTTCGGATTCCTGCGCGGATTTTAATTCTTCCGCCATTGTATTAAGGCCTACGGCAATTGCATCGAGTTCATCGCCGGCATCGCTGATCTCCGCTTTGGCGGAAAAGTCCATCAGCGTATAGCGCAGCAGCACTTCCATAAGCCCCGTGATGCGCTCATTGAATTTCCTTACCGCTTTTCCGGATGCCTGCATTTCTTCGCCGAGGGTGTTAAGTCCCACGGTGATGGCGTCGAGCTCATCGCCCTTGTCGGAGATCACGCCACGCTCGCTGAAATCGGCAACTGTGTAACGGAGGATCTGCGAATAGATCTTTTCTATACGCTCGTCGTGTTTTATATTTTCAGTTTTATTCTCCATTCTTCATTATAAATATTGCCTGATCCATTCCTTCGCTTCCTTTTCATTTGAAAAGAATTTTACCGGGTAAGGCGGCGGCTTAAGGCCAAAGAAAAGATTGGCGATCATCCTGCTGAGCGGCGACGTGGAGATCACGGCCATTGCCTTTGTGATCTGGTCGAGCTGTTCGGCGATGAAGTCCCTGTCTTCTTTTTTTGGCGGTTTGGAATGACTGTTTGTTTCGAGGATCATGCAGCGCTTTCCATCACCGATGATCTTCTTGAGCTCTGCCATCTGCGCGAGTGTTTCCTCCCTGGAGAGCTCGGGCTCGGGAACTCCCGGCTTCGGCATTGAATACATAACGCCATCTGCATCGAACCAGATGACGCTCGTGGTCCAATCGATTATTTGTACATCCTTTGGTATTTCCATAAATGAGCGATTAATGGCTTTTTTCAAAGATAATATTTTAATGAATGTTTTGCCACATGTAAATTGATCCGCTAACGACACAGCGATTAAAAATCGTTGGATCAGTAGATTATAATACGGTTGCCGGGCGACAAATATTTTAAACTTTATTGATTATTTTGAGGCACTATCCTTGTACGGAAGGCCTGTTGCGGGAGTTGGGTAATTTTATCCCCACTTCGTCAGATCGATTTTTTATACGTATCCATGAATTTTGCGATCAGTCCGACCGCGCTCGCTGTTGAGCCTCCGTAAAAAATGATCTTGTTGTATTCTTCGTTGTTCAGGATCATGAGCAGCACAAGCCCTGTGAGTGCGATGATAAAGATGGGGATCTTCCATTTTGCGAACGTGCGCGTTTCCTTTTCTTTCGGATCTTCAGCTTCATTTTCTGCCGCGGTCATATCCACATGCGACACAAAATTACGGAAGCCATAATTCATTACCCTGAGCCTGCCGGTAAGCGGATCGGCAATGATATAGCCTTTTTCCATCAGCCTCATCAGCACATCCCTGTTTTTGTAATTCACAAAATGATCGATGGCGAAATCGTTCATCACAAATTTCTCTTCCGGATCCAGTGTGTTCCATGCCTGCCTGTAAGCGCTGTAGTATCTTCTCAGGTTGCTCATCATGATGAGATCGAGCTTCACTTCATTGGGCACCACTTTATTGGAGATCCCTTTCAGCCACACGGCCGGCTTGAATTTCGGAAGCTGCCCGCCTTTTGCACGCGTCTTATTGATGAACTTTATATAGTCGAGCAGTGCACGGTCGGGCTTCAGCTTTGTGCCGCCGGCGATCTTCACCGGCCTCTTCTTCCATACGTTGCGCCTGTAGTGCTGCTCCCGCAGCCAGATCTCTTCCACTTCCTCTTTCCTGATATCATCTTCAAACTTCTCATGCTTCTCCAGCTCTTCGAGGTCATGCTCATTGAAAGGAGGCAGGATCACTTTGAAATTTGCAAAGGGGTTGATGGTTTTAAAATATCCGAGGCGGAACGCTTCGCAAAGCTCGAAGAAGAAAAAGCGTCCTGCATAAAAGTTGACGAGGATGCGCACCAGGAGAATGAGCAGCGCAAGGCTGATCATCAGCATGAGGGTTCGCTGAAGGTTCCTGTTGTCGAAAAAGTACGAGCTGAATTTAAGCGGCCATTCATCGCCGGTGAACTTTTCAAATTCGTATGGTGCAAGCAGGGGCTCCGACGGCGGCATCACTACGCTCCGCATGGCATCGAACAGGTTCTGGTTCGGCTTGATGTACTGCACGGGCGCATTGTACCTGTTGGCCGTATGGATATTGTTTGTGTCCAGCACTGCGCCCCCGGCTAGCGACCTTTGATCGGATGCATAATAATGTTTCGCCGTATTGATCTCGTTGCAGAACAGGCTGAAGATAACGATAGCAGGCAACAGCAGGTAATGATAGCAGAGCACGCTCGAGAAAAAGGAGATGTATCTTTTCCGGGTGCTTTTCTCACTTCTTAATATTCCGTTCGGAAGGGTTTTGTTTGTTTCCTTCTTCAGGAAATAGAGATATGCGAAATGCCCGAACAGCGAGGAAGTGAGGCCATACGAAGGCAGCCTGTTTGCAAGGAAGATCAGCGGTACAAGGTAGCCGGATATAAGTATTGTAAGGATAAGCAGGTTAAAGCGGCGATCCTGTTTTTCCCCGGGCTTCCTGATGCTGAACACCCGCTGGTTGAGCAGCACAAAATTAAAGAATGCGAGGTTGATCCCCGTGAGGATGGCGTAAAAGAGAATGTTGGAGCAGTTAAAAAGAAAAAGCGCCGAGAAAATTACGAAGAAGGAATAGTTAAGCGTTTTCAGAAGCCAGTATTCACGGCTGCGGCTGTTGTCGGGGAACATCCAGTACACATGAAAGCGCGACACCACCGGGATGTCGCCGAAATAAAAGAAAATTGAATAGACGAGAATGAGCAGCGTGATGCCGAGCACATAGGCGAGACTGAAAACGAAGCCGTCAATGAACGTATAGATCTTGACGTTGTTGCTGAATTGCAATCCTGTGAACGTGAGAAGAAAAACGGGATAATCGCTTACGGTTACTTTTTCTACTAAGGTATCCGTCGCGACGGTTTTTGTTCCAGGTATCGTATCTTTTTTGAGCTGCACATTCGGTCGAGTGAGCTGCTGCGCATATACCAGGCATGGCGAACCGTTATAATTCATCTCGAAGCAATCGCTCATCAGGCCATGAAACACAAGGGTAAGCGGGTAGGGCTGCTGGTTGTTGAGGTAGATGTTCTCGTTCAGGTTCTTCGTGACGTCGCTGTGGAAGATCACCTTTCCTGTTTTGTCGCAGAAGAGAAAGGAAAGGCCGCTTTTACTGTTATTGAACGCCGGAACGTATGCAAAGCCCGAGAGGGAGCTGTCGGGATTTGCTTTGAGGTAAGCCAGCTTGTATTTATTGTCGTACCGCGAATACACGGCGGTAAGGATGTTCTTATGTCCGCCTTTTTTCAGGATCTTAAAATAATCGCGCTCGCTGAAATTCTTCCTGCTTGCGAAAGCGTCGCCCTTGCTGATGTCTTTAATTATATCGCCGCTGCTGTCGAACCTGAAAAAATTCTGAATGTTTTTCGATACCACCGGATCGTTGTTCAGGCTGCTGAATTTATCCAGGTTTGTATGAATGTTGGTGGATTCTGCCGACTGCAGGATCGAATCCGCCTTTGCAAGCCGGTAGGTGTACCTGCCGAACTCCCCGTTAAAGCTATTCGTTACCCGGCGGCTGTCGATCATCAGGTGCGTTCGCAGGTTTTTTTTGTGGCAGTCGGCGAGGTAATCGGTAAAGAAGAAGCTGATGAGCGCAATGGTGAGAATGCCGACACCGATGGTTGTATTCAGCAGGTCGAGCTGCGTGAGCCTTTCCTTTTTTCCGCTGATGAGCGGCTTTAGCAGCGGAATGCTCAGGAACAGGAGGATGACGAGCAGGATAAAGATGAACGTGAGATGGATATCGATCTGCCTTGCCTCGGAACGAAAGCTTTTCAGGTCGATGGCGCCTACGAGCGTTACCCGGAAATCGGTGCCGTCGAGCATAATTGTTTTCCTGTAAAATCGTCTCGTAGCGGATTCGGCCACATCGCCGCCGGGAGATTTCACCTTCAGGCTGTCGAGCTCATGCGGGTCGATGCCGTTGTTTAAGAAAACGTTTTTATCGTTGGTGTAAATGATCCATTCGGGAAATGAAATTGCGCCTGCAAGCCGCTGCGTGAGGGCGAGCTTTTTTACTTCGCTTGTATCGGGTATGTTGGTAAGCTTTTCATAAAGCGGCGACAACTGTGGATGAAACCGGTCGTTGATGCTTTTGCTGAAATGGATCCGTATGGTTTTTGCAATGTGGATCTCCCTTTGGCTGTCTTCGATAGCATTCACGATCACTTCCTGTGTGATGATGTTATTGTTCACATCGCGGAAGATGAGGGAAGTATCGGAAAGAAGATCGGCGAGAAACTGCTTACCATACCTGCTTGTATCCGGCAGTTTTGTTTGCTGATTCCTGGCGTTTAAAACGATCAGCTTTTTAAGATCGTTCGCATCCACCGTGCTTGCATAATCCTTGATCGTGTTGCTGAACTGCTGCCTGAATTCCTGCAGGCTGCTCCTGTTGCGCATATCGATCTGCTCCTCGTGATTTGGAATGATCACCAGCACATACAGTCCGGCAAGTAAAAAAACCACGACGGCCGTGATGATGGCCGCGGTGTTTTCACGGAGAGTTTTTAGGAGAGAGGATTGGGGCATAGTTGCTCTTTAATAATTATTCTGACCTTTTCGGCTTGTTAATGATGTTTACAAACGGTATATCGACACAGAGAAACACACTCCACCGCCATGTAGGATTATTTATCACTGTTTGCCCCGAAATATCAATGCTTGAAAGTCCGGGTCCGTACTGCGTGCCGAATCCGAGCGACAGGGGCAGATTCCATGGAAGGCCCCATACGATATATCCGCCGGGGGCAACGATCTGACCAAGGTTAATTGTATATTCTTTCTTTATTCCGGTTTGGCCGGAACCCGAAATGGAGTCGCTGGTAAGTTTATAATCCACAATAGCTCCTATATCCAGGATAGAACCGAATAAACTTATGGAACCTGCTTTTTTCAAGCCGTAGCTGAATGATAGGCCCACCGGTGCCGTTACACCGAATTTATCATGCCATGAAGATTGATTGGTCTGCTTAGTACCCGTGGTATTTCCAAAAGCTCCAAGATATGATTGAACAGAGATGTTAAAATTAGAGTATTTTTTAATGGAAGAGCTGCCCACCGGCAGGATCGCGTTCTCGATTGCCGATTCCACGTCTTCCCCGTTTTCCGCAGTTACCACATTTGCCATAAACAAGGCGTAAGGCCTGATTTTTTCTATGAAGTCGGATAGTTTTTCAAGCGTATTCTTTGAGTCGTAATATGCAATAAGCTTTTTAAGATCATTGTTTTTCGGATTAGCAAGGCTGAAAATTTTTGCAGAGTCAATATTTTTGTTTTTAACACGGCTTAAAAAGTCATCGCCCTTCGTTATTTTTAAAATGTTATTGCGTTGCGAATCATTTTTTATCGTTTTTAATAAAGCCGAATTTGCGAGATTCGTTCCATTTGTTTGAAGCGTATGTTCTTCAATGAGATCGTGCAGTTTCAATAAAATATCGAAGGCATCCGTCATCGCCTGATTGTACTGTTTATTTGAAACGGCTTTGTATAAGTTGTTGGACTGTTTAGCGATCGCTATGTACTGTCCGGCATTAAGCCGCTGATCGAACAACGATGCTATACCGAAGGAATAATCAATTAGATCGATAGATGTATTGATATAACGATATGCATCGTCAGTTGAAATGTTTTTGTTTTGCCTGATGTCGTGAAAGGCTGATTCGGCCTGGCTTGCAAGAAGTATAAATTCCTCTGTCTTGCTCTGAAATAGTATGAGCTCATCTTTGTTTTGTGCCATCAATGACGTAACTGAAATTGTCGTGTACTTTTCAGAGTCTTTTTGCTTGAAATCAAAAACAAGATTTTCATTGGCGATCTTTTCATATATAAGGCCAAGGTAGATGCGAAAAGCGGCAGGGTCACTCACAAGCGCTTTTACCTGTTTCGGGGAAATCCAGATAGAATCCTGATTTATATTTCTAAAACTTTCCGAGAAAATAGCAGCTAACTTTACCGTATTTCCCATGTTGCGAAAGTCACTTGTGGAAGTGGAATCTTTCCATTCAGGCAATCCGGAAAACTCTTTTATTACATCTGCCGCGTTGGATGCTCCCGACTCTATTTCCTGGATAAGCTTTAAGGAGCGGATGGTAACCTTTACCTCCGGAAAGTTTTTTAAAAGCTCCCTGTATTCAGGCAATTCCAAAACATTATCCAGACGAAGAGTGATCTGTTTTATATCTTCAAAGTATCCGGTACGTAATGTTGGTAGCATCTCCGGATATTTATAGCTCAAAAGATTTTCAAGATTATAGCTGGTTTTTGGAAACAGCACTCCAAATTCGGGATAGGCTTTGGCCAGCTTTTTAAATCTGTCGAAGAATGCAACAGTGAGCTCTTCTTTCGCATGCTTGATCATAATGTTGGAGAGGGCATTTACGTAGGTGGTGACGTTTAATCCGCCAATCGACGCGGAAAGCGCCTTTCCGATATAGTTTTCGTCGCCCTGACCCGAGGAAGCTTCAAACATGTCCTTTAGGAAAGGGTTTGCTTTTAAGAGAGTGGTATCTATATTATTAATATCGGTAGCGGGATAATATTCCTTCAGCAGGATAACGACGTCGGACTTCAGACTGATCTTATGTGTTGGACTTTGCTCAAGCCTGTTCTTCAGAAATACTGCGTCATAAAAAAGTGACCGTTGTGCATTCATTTCCAATGCCACAACTATTACTATCATTAATAAAATATATTTTTTCATGCGTGGTAATTTAAGTTAAGTTGCTTAAAGAATTCTAAAGGTTGGATCAACTTTTTCTGTCCGGCAAGTGGTGATGCGCTATTGTATAAAGCATTCCTCAGTTCAGCAGGATCCCAGGTATTGTTTGTTTTTTTGCAGTAAGAAACAGCCAGCGCAGCAATACCCGCAACAATAGGAGTGGAGTAGCTCGTCCCCGAAGCGGGAGTAGGCCTGCCAGTGACGTCATATGATTCAATCGCAATCCCCGGTGCGTGGATCACCGTAGTATTGCTTTGAATGGTAATATTGCTTAAAACGCCTTTGTCGGTTGAGCCCACCGAAATGCATTCAGGAAAGGATGCTGGATATTTATCTCCAAAGGCAGGCTGACTGTTGAGGTTATTTCCGGCAGCTGCAAAAATGAGTACTTTTTTGCCTTCGATTATTTTCTGCAATGCAGCCTGAAACACTTGCTGCTGGCTCGAATCTGCGAACACAAAACCGAAGCTGATGGAAATAATTTCGGCGCCACTGTCAATCGCCCATTTGATCCCCTCCAGAATGGAATTATGATCCCTGAGCTCCATCTGACAACTTATTTTTCCGATGAGTACCTTGCTTTGTGGTGCTACGCCAATGTTATATTGCTGAAGGTTTCTTGCTCCGGCAATCGACATGCATCTTGTTCCGTGTCCGTCAAGGTCATTTATGGTGTTACATGCCTGTGCGTCCGTGTAATTGATCAGCAGTTTTTGGTCCTGAGCTATCAGGTCGTTGTTGGTAGTATTATAACCGGTGTCCAATATGGCAATACACGCATTTTCCCCTTTTTCATTATAGGTGTTCCATATTGTTTCAATTTCCAGCTCTTTGAACCAGCTGAAAGAAGATTTACTTTGAATCCCTCCCGCCCAATAATAGTTATCGCCTTCATCCCTCATCCACTGATCGATCCCTTCGAACATGTCGCCTGTGTAAAGCTTCCCATCCACTTCTATCTGGCTTCCCGGGGCAATGTACTGATAGCAGGGTGCATTCACGCTGGGCTTTCCCACCCTTACATTCAAATAATACTTTACTGTTACTTTCATTAGCCTTTAGGTATTACAGCATTTTCTTTTTGTGCTTTATCGTCTTTTGTGCTGCCGCCTTCAGGTTTTCCGGCAACTCTCATTTTGATCAGCTTGTTGAGCAGGTCGAACCAGAAAGGTGCGCCGAGCGAAATGGCGAGGGCTGTTATAAACCAGCCAAGAAGGCTCCACCAGTGAAGGTTCTGTGCAATGCAGATGCTGCACTCACAACCGTCTTTCTTAACCGGGCAATGACATTCCCAGCCCAGGCCAAGCAACTGATTCGCATTTTTGATCTCTGAATTGATCATGGCATTGGCCGAGTCGATGAGCAGGGCAGATTGTTTTGCGATGTACCGCTGTGTAGTATCTATCTTGTAATTTTCGACAGAGTCGAGGGCATGAAGCTGCGCAGAATCGAGGGTGCGGCGCAGAGAATCGGTCTTTGAGGCAGCGGACTTTTTCATCAGCTCGTCGAGCCTCTTGTCTTGCTTCGCCTTGTTCTCGCGCAATTGATCACCGAGGTCCTTGTGCGTTTCCATGTACGCCGCAGCGTTGTCAGCCAGCTGTGCAGCCAGCTTCGGATCGCTCGAAAGCTTTTTTGTGATGGAGATGGTGTCCACGTTAAAGAGCAGCGCAAGTGAAAAGCCGATCGCAAAGAGGATGAACTGTGTTTGCTTTTTATACCAGCCGGTAGCACGCGCCATCGTATCGTCGAACCACTGCTCGAGCAGCGCTTTGAATTTTTCAACGTCTCCCTGCGAATCGGCCCAAAGCGAGCGGAGATACATGAGGGTTTCGGGGTTGATGTTGATCTTGTTCACCCAGCGTGTTTCCGCACTGTCGAGCGCCTGCTGGATGAGCGGCCGGATATCCTGCCCGGGCTGCACGTTCTCGCCCCTCAGCAGGTCGACGAATACCTTGGAAAAGTTTTGCGCGGAAAGGTAGGATGGCTTGCTGCGCGGATTCTCTTTTTCCGCGAGGTACTTTATAAGCGGGTGCTCATAGAATACTTTCGACAGCATTTTGCTTGCGCTGCCATCGTCGAGCATCCGGCTGATCCCTTTTTTCAGGATCTTGCCACGAAGGCCAAGGTTAGTTGCTATTACTTCCTGGATAATGGTTGCCAGGAGACTGTACAGGAGGTATATAAATACCAGGCTGATCACTACATTTAATGCGACTGAGTTGAACATGTTGTTTTTTAATTTAATTGGGTATTTGCTTTTAACTTTTCTGTGAGCTTTACAAGATAGTCCCTTGTGGCTGCCGGATAACGGCAGTTATTACTTTTGAGAAAAAGATCGAACGTTGTAAAGGACCAGATCTCGATAGTTCCAACATTATTGTTCAGTGCGTCGATTTTGGCTTTGTACACAGTTTTCATTTTTAAGATCTTCCTTGCCATTTCAGAAAGATAATATGCAACCAGCTCATCCTCCCTGTTGTATTGATTTTGATCTGCCGGGCGCTTACGGAGGAGGTCAAGGGCTTTTTCTGAAAGGTTTAATGCTTCACGCACGTTTGATGTGTCGCAGGTGGTGATGAGGAATTCAGCGAGGTTCAGGTAACTATATACATTCCGACTATCCATTACCGTTGCCAGCCGGTAATACTTCAATGTATTGGTGGTATCATGCAGGTTAAAGTAATTTACGCCGAATGATGTCACTGCCCTGCTGGTATCATGTGTCCTCTTTACGTATTCCTCCAGGTAAAAATTACTTTTCAGAATCCCCGGAACGGCAGGGCTGCCGTCTGTATCGGTAACCTGGCTCAGAGCAGTGGCCTGCAAGAGATAAATTGAATCCTGCTGATAAAAATTATTTTTATACAGCAATGTTACAATGGTATCAGCCTCATCGAATTTCCGGAGATAATTTAAAGTAAGCCTCATTCTATCAAGGGTGAGGATCGACCTTTGCAAGGAATCCGCTTTGATGTAGTATGGCAGTCCTTTGTCGTATTTTTTATCGAAGAAATAATTGTCTCCCATCCGTATGAAGAGGTTTGCGAGGTGATTTCCTGCTTCTGTTTTTCTTTTATCGATGCGGATCGCTTTCGTATAACAGAAAATAGCGCTGTCGTTATTTCCTAACGCTTCATACACCTGACCGAGAAGGAAATGACAATCGAAACAATCCGGATTCTGGGCAAAAGCTGTTTTTAATTCGATTTTCGCTTCTTTCAGTGAGTCGAGAAAAAGATATGTTTTCCCCAGCAGCAGGTGAGCCTCGGGATACCTGTGCTCTTTTAGCTTTGGGTTACTGAACTGCCGGTAGGCGCTAAAATAGTCGCCCTGCTGAAAATAAACGTTTCCGAGCCCGGCAATGGCATCATTATTATTTATAGAATCTTTTTTTAATGACTGGGCATATAAGGAAAAGGATTCATAATTGAGATTTTGTCTGTAGCGGGTATATGCCAGGCCATTCAGGACTTTTACATCAGCGCTGTCGATGGCTGCCGCCTTGGAAAAGCAAACCGCTGCGGCACTCAGGTTATTGTTGGTAAGGTATTTCTGCCCCGCATCAAGAAGGCGTGACCTGTCATTCGTTTTTATATAATCCAAAAAGTTAAGGTTCCATGCTGTATCTGCAATGCTGGCACTCAAAAAATTAATGGAGGATAAGAGGAACTTGTAGACAAGCTCGTACATTTCAGTCTTGGGGACCGTAATACGATCTATTTCCAGGGGCTTATTATCATTGAAGTTTTTCAGGAAAAAGTTCAGGGACACTTTTACTGAATCACTGCCCTCCAAATAAAGATAATCAGTCCGGATGATGGATTCAAGCTGGGGCATTGTCATTTTCATGATCTCTACAGGCGGCCTGTTGCAATAATCTTTGACCTTGTCGTAAGACACGAAAGCATAGTTTACGAGAGCAGGATTTTTTTTGCAGTATTCGGGCAGATAGCCGGCGATCTCATTGAGGGTGCTTTCAACAGCTTCGTTACGCGCTCCCGTAGGGGAAGCACATGAAAATGCAATATGAAGCTTTGACACTCCGGAAAAATTGGTGCTGATGGAATCCTTCAAACGGAGAGAAAGCTCGTCCAGGTTCGAATAGATCTGGGTGTAGCTTATAAAGCCCGAGGAGATCTCAGAGAGCTTTGAAAATGAATTGTTACGGAAAAGGTAAGGGGTCACGGTAATTTTGAGCTTATCCTCGAAAGAGGTAAACCTTCCGGAAACAAAATAATTTATATTGTTAGCGAGCAATGTCTTTTTTAACTGAGAGGTATCATTTACAGTATAAATATCATTAATAAAGAAAAGGTCGGCCTCGGTCCATACCGCATCTTTCTTTTTCCTGATAAACTCCGTAAGGCGGATCTTATTAATGTCGAAAACAGTAATGTTACTGTCGGATTCAAAGGGAAGGGATAATGCGTTCGGCAGAAGATGTGAAAGGCTGGCATAACTGTTCTTTGCGCCTTCATTTGTAAAATTATTGAACAGGATCCTGATCTTCGGCTGACTTTGCGCAAAGGCAGGGCCTGTGATGAAAGCGAGGATGAATGCAAGCTTAAATGTATATATATAAGTTCTCATCTATTTATATTTTAATAAAAAGCTCTGGATAGGGTGGTAGTATTCATCAAGACAGGCATCAACCTCATACAGGCTTACCGGCTTGGGTTTAGGAGGATGCTGAAAGAGTTCGGAAGTTCCTTTTTTAAAATGGATAGTGATGTTGCAGCTTTTGTTTGCGCAGGGCTCGATACTGCTGTAGATCCTCAGGTTGGTGCTGTCGTTCTTTAACGCGGAGGTAGGAAGTTTCAGAATATACTTTTTCCCAAGGTTAGGATCATCTTTCAATTGTGTGTAGAGCTTGTTGCAGCTTAACTGGTTAAAATTGTTCTGCCCGTCATTGAAATAAACATCTTTTTTCGGAAGATTATTTACATGGCAAAAACATCTTTCCGCGAGGTAGCTTACTGCATCATCGATAGCATACTGGCTGTCCTTAAAAGAGCTTTTGAACTCGAGGGCAAATTCCCCGGTTTTTTTTCCCTGGGGACTTCCTGTGGGGCTGATCTCAAATACTCTCACCGTTATAGTAACTGTTTCGCCTTTCTCTGTGCTTTCAAGCGTTACTATCCGTTCTGAGTTATAAACCTTCAGGCGCTTTCGGAGGGCTGAATTGGGGTCTGTTTCGGTTACCATCAGGTTATAAGAAGTACGGATAATACTTTCCTTGCCGATTGAAAATTTATCTATGAATTTTTTATCTACTTCTGACTTTACAGTGCTGATAAAACCGTTATTCACATCTTTTCCTAAAGTTACCAGCAGGATTTTTTTATTCTGGGCAAAACTGTTTACAGGTATGAATGCAAACATCATGTGCAGGGTAAACAGTATTGCGATGGCGATCTTTCTTTTCATGGTCAAGGCGTACAAATGGTTGAGAGTATTTTTCTTTCCCCGGATGACAATTGAGAATTCTTGCTGAGATTACGAATAAAAATTTTAATGCTATCTCTATCATCCTGTGTTAAATTGGGGTTGTCAGTGAGGCTTTTGAGAAAGACGGCTGTTTCACTTTCTTTGATCTTCAGAAAGTCCAGGTCAATAATCAGCTTTATATAATTGGTTATCGTAGTAACTTTAGCGGCAAGGCCAGGATCGGTAAATTGAATATAGTTTTTGGTGAAAAGCACGATCGTATTGTAAAAAGCTTCCTCGTCAACGTGCTTTTTTGCCTGGATCAACTTCATGCAGCGTTCACAGATATCTAAATTCTCCGGGTGCGACTCCATGTTAAACAGCACGTAAGGAAGAGCATCCAGCTCATAAGCCGAAAGAGACAATGCTGCGATATTTAATTTATCGACCCGGTCCTTATTGTTAAAGTCATTAACGAAACGAAGCATGTCGTTGGAGACCTTTGTATCGTATTGGCTTTTTTCAATTTCAATTTTCTGAGCGATAGGCTCATAGAATTTGTAGATGGCAGTAAATACCGCTATAACAGTCAGAGAGATGGCACTCCAGGATTTTACGCCCGTGAAAAAGCGGTTGACCGGCTTTTTAGCCTTTGCTTTTTCTGATTTTAATGCATCAAACTCATACCTGATCCTTGCGGTTTCCAGGCGCGCCTTCTCAAGGTTTGCTTTTTTCTGCAGAAGATCGGTTTTCGATATCTTGGCCATTGTTTTTCTGTACAGTGATTCTGTGTAATCACTAATTATAACGGAATTCTATTTTTCCGAAAGTGATCTGTCCGCTTTATCCAACCGGATTTTGTCCTTCGAGTCTGAAAAGTTTGCCGTTATGCTATGATGCTTCTTCGCTCTGTAATTAATGGCTATTATAAACCATTTACTCCAAAGATCAACATTCCTTTCCCGAAAAAAATGGACAAATTTTCACTTCTGTGACATACAAAAAGGCGAAATTGAAATAATCCTGTGTCCTGAAAAATTTCAAATTGAAATTTTCTCAAAGGTCGACCAGTATCGGGCGGGTGCCATGGACAAATTTGTGCCGGAATACGACCCGACGTAAGTTGTTGGTAATTAGATGGTTGTTGTGTTTTTTGCTGCGGCTGTTTATAAAAGAGGATAGATGTATTTATTAACAGAACGGGAAAAAGGCGGGATGTTCATTGTTAATAAGCGGGAACAGGCATAATTTTAAACGGGCAGCACGTTTGCGTCTGCCCGTTAACATAAGTGCGGAAAATGGATGGTCAGTAGCTGGATTCCTTCAGCTTTGCTTCATATTTATCTTTCACATGCTGGTTGATGAACGTGGTAAGGCCTTTGCCTGCGATCGCCAGCTTTTTCATGTGCTCAACGGCGCTTTCGCCCGCGCTTTCGTAAGAATACCTGTAAATAGAGCCATCTATAAATTGCACAATGATATCCTTATCTTCGATCTCGTAAAATTCAACCCCGGACGTACCGGAGTTATTCTTTTTATACTGTTCCATGCTATTACCGTCTAAAACATCCTGCCGGATCAATTGCGGAAGATTATTCCCATTTTTCTCCGGACGCGTAATGTTTATAAGTTATACGGCTTGTCCTAATTCAGCCGTTGTAAGTGCAAAAGTAGTATCCGGGAAAGTCTTTGCAGGGCAAATTGATTGAACGGTCGGCTTGTTTACTCAACGGCGGGAGCTAACGAAAAAAAGCATCCCCGTATGGAGATACTTCGCTTTTATGAACCGGGTCAATTAGCGATTCCCGTTGTACATCGTGATCCCGAAATAAACAGCTGCGCCGATGGCGATCACCCCAAGGACCGTGAGCACGATCTTCATGGTGCTGTACGGACGCTCACCCTGCACCTCGCCGGTACGGCCGTTGATCATGAACCGGTATACCTTCTCGCTGTAACGGTAGGCGCTGAGCCACACGGGCAGCAGAATATGCTTAAAGGTGATGTCGTTGTACTGTGTGTCTACCGAGAAAATGCGCTGGTGGTCGCCGCCGATGTCGCTGCAGATAGAGGAGCGGATGCCTTCATCCATGATCACTTTCGATCTCTCAAATCCCGTTTTCACATCTACCTGGTAGCTTTCGGTCCGGAAGCCGCTCAGGAACTTATCATTGTAATCCGTAAGATTTTCGATGTCCCATGGCTCCAGCGCGTTGGTGTATTTTTCCGGAAGCGAGTTGCTGGCCAGCACAAGCACATCGTCGAAATCATTATAAACCGTGCCGCTTACCGGGATCCAGCGAATCTTTGTAACGGTGCGCGTGCGTGTTACCGATTTGCCGTTTTCAACAGCGGTGTATGTTTCAGTTGTCTGATAATTATCACCGCGCTGGCCCGTGTAGGAGCTGAAGGTTTTGGAATCATAGGTCCAGTATGGAATGTACATTCCGTTCAGCTTGTCGGCATTGTCAACATAATGCTTCAGGTCGTTCGGGGCAAACCATAAGCTGCTTACCCATTTTTTGAATTCGATAAAAGCCGATTTCTGGTCTATCTTAAAAGGTAAAAGATATTTTGGCTTGATGATGCTCGTTGCCGTACCGCCGCCTGTAACAACGATCGGCGATGCGCAGAAAGGGCAGCTGTCGGAAGTGATATTCGGTTTCAGCGTGGACGATGCGCCGCAATTGCCGCATTTCACGGTGCTGATCTCCTGCTTTTCAACTCCCGCGCTGTTCTCGTTGAGGAACTTTTCAAAATCGATCTCTTCCACGATCGTGATCGCGGCTGCTTCCGTGATCTCGTTTGCACAACCGCAGTATTCACATTTTAAATGTACGGTTCCCGGTGCATATTTCAGCAATGCGCCACATTCGCGGCAGTCGAGCTGGTTACTGGTAGCCTGGATCTTTTCTTCTACTTCCATTGTGATATTTATTTAATTGGTCTGTTGTCATTCTGAACGGAGCGCAGCGGAGTGAAGAATCTTCTCAAAACTGACCCGGATCAAATTAAGCAGGATCCATTCGCTTCACTCAGGATGATATACTGCTTATAGGATGAAACAATTACATCGGAGGCAATGGCGGCGGAACAGCGCTGAATAATTTAGCCAGCTCCGGCTGTGTATCAGCGGCTGCCCATGCGGCCATACCATTTTTCCAGATCATCGATTCTTTTTTGAATGTACCCTGCGCGATCATGTGGCTCAGCGTCTGTTCAGTAAAAGGGCCTGTTTGTGCGCCATTCACGGCTACGTAATATTGCGTGGCCTGCGGCACAGGCGGTGGTGTGTTCTGGTTCTGGTTCGGATTGAACTGGTTCTGGTTGAACATGTTTCCCATCTGGTTGCCCATCCCGAAGCCCATTCCCATTCCAACGCCCGCACCCATTATGCTGTTGCCGTTCTCTGCGGCTTTCTCCATGGAGTTAGCGGCCTGGAACTGTGTATATGCGCCGAGGTTCCCTATAATCCCCATGCTGCTTCGCTTGTCGAGCGCCGCTTCCACTTCCGGCGGAAGGGAGATGTTCTCCACGAGCAGCTTGGTCACTTCAATTCCGAGCTCCTGGAACTCCGGGTTTATTTTACCGGCAACAAATTTTGAAAGCTCGTCATAATTCGATGCAAGATCGAGCGCAGGGATCTTGCTTTCCGCGATGGCATCGGTAAAGCGCGTGATCACAAGGTTACGCAGCTGATCGGTGATCTCCTCGGTTGTGAAGTGCGCATCGGTGCCGGCGATCTCCTTTAGGAATTTTTTTGCATCCACCACGCGCAGTGCATACGTTCCGAATGCACGCAGGCGGATCGGGCCGAATTCGGCATCACGCAGCATGATCGGATTTTTAGTGCCCCATTTCTGGTTGGTGAACTGCTTGGTGTTCACAAAATATACTTCGGCTTTGAAAGGACTGTTGAAACCGAATTTCCAGCTTTTCAGCGTGGTCATGATCGGCATGTTCTGCGTTTCAAGCGTGTACATTCCCGGCTTGAACTCATCGGCCATTTGTCCTTCATTCACAAACACGGCCACCTGCGATTCGCGCACGGTAAGCTTTGCGCCCATTTTAATTTCGTTCTGATAACGCGGATGGCGCCATACCATTGTATCGTTGGAGCTGTCGGTCCATTCAATGACGTCTACAAATTCTCCTTTTAACTTGTCAAATAATCCCATGGTGATAATTTTAATTGTTCTGTGTACCAAACATAATTGAAATAGGAGAGAATTCAAATAAAAATGGGGGAAAGTTTTAACAGGAAAAACTTGTTTATGCCACAGATTCACAGATTTGTTCTCAATAATATCGCCAAGTATGAAATTGCAACCTTACGTCTCAGCTTCATTTTCAAAGATTTGCTCAGGGCAGGGAAAAAAAGTACTTTTAGCATTAATGAAACCCAAACAGATCATAGTAATAGGAGGAGGCGCTGCGGGCTTTTTTGCAGCCATTAATTCGGCGCAGCTAAGCCCGGATGCAGAAGTTATTTTATTGGAGAAAACAAACAAGCTGCTGTCGAAAGTGCGTGTTTCCGGCGGCGGGCGCTGCAATGTAACGCATGCCTGCTTTGATAACGGCTTGCTGGTGAAGCATTATCCCCGGGGAGAAAAGGAATTAAAGAGCGTGTTCAGCAGGTTCAGCACGAGTGATACAATTAACTGGTTTGAACAGCGCGGAGTGAAATTAAAAACCGAAGCCGACGGGAGGATGTTCCCTACGACCGATACTTCCGAAACCATTGTGGAATGCCTGCTTCGTGAAGCGGAAAGGCTGAATGTTAAAATAAAGCAGGGAGTGGATGTGGAGGAGATCATCAAAAATGAAGATGGAGGGTTCAGCCTGAATGTGAAGTCGGGCGGCACTTTCAGCTGTGAACGCTTAATAATTGCAACAGGCGGCAATTCAAAAAACGAAGCGTATGAGTGGCTGCGGAAATTGGGGCATACCATTGTAAAGCCCGTGCCTTCGCTGTTTACATTCAACATCCCGGATAACCCTGTTACCCAGTTGATGGGTGTTTCGGTGCCTGCGGCAAGAGTAAGAGTAGCCGGGAGCAAGCTTCAAACGGAAGGGCCTTTGCTTATCACGCACTGGGGAATGAGCGGACCGGCGGTGCTGAAAGCTTCTGCCTGGGGAGCGCGGATCCTGAGCGATATGGATTATCATTTTACGGCGCTCATCACCTGGCTGCCGAAGTATACGGAGGAAAAGCTGCGGATCGAGTTCAATAACCAGCGGGAAGAGTTTCCGGCGAGAAGCGTGATGGGAAATTGTCCCCTGGAATTGCCGAAGCGGCTCTGGGAATACCTTACGGGCAAATCGGGGATCACGAATGAAACACGCTGGGCCGATCTTTCAAAAAAGAGCCTGAACCAGCTGGTTAATGCTATCCTGAATGATGAATACAAGGTAAAAGGAAAGACCACCTTTAAGGAAGAGTTCGTTACCTGCGGGGGCATCAGCCTGAAAGAGGTGGACCTTGCGACGATGCAGAGCAGGGTGGTGCCGGGACTCTTTTTTGCGGGGGAAGTGCTGGATGTGGATGGCATTACGGGAGGATTTAACTTCCAGAATGCCTGGAGCACCGCCTGGGTGGCAGCCGGAAACGCAGTAAAACAGGGATTTTAACATTTTTTAAAATAAATGTATATACATATAATGTATTTGTATTTAAATTTTACGTATCTTTGTATCGTAATTGAAACACAATGGAAATCGGGAAAGAAATAAAACAGGCGAAATTCAAGAATGAGTACCAGAAGCTGCTGATCAATATCCTGTTCACGAGCAACTGGCTGGGTGCAAAACACACCTGTAATCTCAAGCCGTACGGAATTTCCTCGCAACAGTTCAACCTGCTCCGGATCCTGAGAGGTCAGCATCCAAAGCCGGCAACGGTAAACCTGCTGATCGAGCGGATGCTGGACAAGAACTCGAACGCATCGCGCCTGGTGGAAAAGCTGCGGGTGAAAAAATTAGTGGAGAGGGCAACCTGTCCGGAAGACCGAAGGGCAGTGAACGTGGTGATCACCGAAAAAGGGCTTGAGCTGCTGGCGGAGATCGATAAGCATGAAATGGCCTTTTTGAAAGAGATGAAAAACATTTCGGAGCAGGAAGCGGAGCAGATGAATTTTTTATTGGATAAGCTTCGGGGGTAAAAAAAATTTATCCAAATATATGTATATACATTAAATGTAATAACCTTAAATGAAATCAACCAATAACCTAAAAACAAAAGAAAAAATGGAAGCAACTCAAAAAGAAACAAGAGTATGGTCGCTGGACCCGACACATTCAAGCGTTCACTTCGCGGTGAAGCACATGGTAGTAAGCAATACAAAAGGCGCATTCGAAAGCTATAAGCTGAATGTGGAAACACAGGGCCTCGACTTTGAAAACGCAAAGATCGACCTGGAGATCGATGTGAAGAGCATCAATACGAACATGGCCGACAGGGATAACCACCTGCGTTCCCCGGATTTCTTCGACGCAGAAAAATTCCCGGTGATCCGTTTCGTTTCCACGGAAATGAAAAAGCTGAACGATGAGGATTACCTGTTGAAAGGTAACATCACGATCAAAGACGTAACAAAACCGATCGAATTCAAAGTGAATTACGGCGGACAGGTGATCGATCCATGGGGCAACATCCGTTCGGGCTTTACGCTTGAAAGCGCGATCGATCGTTTTGATTTCGGCCTTACCTGGAATGCACTGATCGAAGCCGGCGGAGCAATGGTTGGAAAAACCGTAAAGCTGCAGGCGGAGATCGAAGTGGTATCGCCTAAATAAGTATTAAATAAATTATATCTTTACTACAATGACAACTCCTGCAAAAATAACCCCGGCATTATTCGTGAGCCACGGCTCTCCGATGAATGCAATAGCGGAAAATAAATACACACAGGACCTGAACGAAATAGGAAGCAAGCTCAGGGATGTGAGCGCGATCCTGATCATTTCGGCGCACTGGGAAACCAACGGCGTGTTTGTTACCGCATCGGAAACATTGCCTACATACCATGATTTCAGGGGCTTTCCGCAGGAGCTGTTCAATGTAGAATATCCTGTTAAAGCAGCGTTGGACCTGATCCCGGAGATCGAGAAGCTCACGGGAGAGCCTGTAAAACGTGACATGCAGCGGGGACTTGACCACGGCGCATGGAGCATGCTGGTACATTTATTTCCTGATAAACATATAAAGGTGCTGCAACTGAGCATCGACCGGGGAAAAACGTTTGCGGAGCACCTGGAGTTCGCTAAAAAGCTGGCTCCCCTGCGCGAACAGAACGTCCTGATCCTTGCAAGTGGAAATATGACACACAACTTTTCATTCCTCGATTTTTCGAATGAGAATGCGGCACCTTTCGACTGGGCTTTGCAATTTGATGAGCTGGTGAAAAATGCGTTTTTAAACAATGATACGGCGGCGCTTGTTGATATAAAAAATAACGCCGGGCTGTTCCGCATCAATCACCCTACCGACGATCATTACATTCCCCTGCTTTATCTTGCGGGAGTGCGGAATGAAAAAGACAAGGCGGAGTTCCCTCACATGAGCTGGCAATACGGCACAATGAGCATGCGTCATATTTTGTTGAATTAAAAAAAGGAAATTATGAATCCGTATATGGTAATAATAAAGCTGCCGAATGAGCTCACAGAGGACTTTGTGCTGCTGATCCCGAAGCAGCGTGCGCACATCGACAAGCTGATGGACGAAGGGAAGATCCTGCAATACTCGCTTGCGGCCGACAGGAGCTTCCTGTGGGTCACGGTGATCGCAGAATCGGAGCGAAAGGTGATGGACCTGCTCGCCACATTCCCGCTCATCGATTACATGAGCCCGATCGTTACAGAGCTCGCCTTTCACAACAGCGTCTCCAATGAGCTTCCGAAATTAATCATGAATTAAACCTCAAAAAAAGAAAGAACCAATAATATGAAAACTGTTTTTCATAAATCAACAGAGCGCGGACATGCCGACCACGGATGGCTGAATGCTCATCACTCGTTTAGCTTTGCAAGCTATCATGATCCTTCCAAGGTCCATTTCGGACTGCTGAGGGTGTTGAATGATGATATTGTTGCGCCGGGGAAAGGCTTCGGAATGCACCCGCACGACAATATGGAAATTGTTACGATCCCGCTTAGCGGAACGCTGGAACACCGCGACAGCATGGGGAATATCGGCGTGATCAGTCCGAATGAGGTACAGGCGATGAGCGCCGGGTCTGGATTGATGCACTCCGAATACAACCATTCAGCTACGGAGCCGATCAACCTGCTGCAGATCTGGGTATTTCCGAAGGAAAGGAACATCAAGCCGCGTTACGATCAGAAGATCTTTTCTGCTGCGGATAAGGAAGGTAAATTTAAAACCATCGTTGCACCGGAGCGTGCCGAGGATGTGATGTGGATCAACCAGGATGCTTATTTTTCGCTTGGAAAGTTTACGCTGCCTTCAACGCAGGAATATAAGATGAAGCATGAAGGCAACGGCGCTTACATTTTCGTGATCGAAGGAGGCGCTACCGTTAACGGCCAGAAGCTCGGGAAACGCGATGCGATCGGAGTTTGGGAAACAACCGGATTTTCGATCGATGTGGATGCAAATTCCGAGATCCTTGTGATCGATGTACCGATGAATTAGTATTGAAATTTAATACAATGGAAAAGAGAATGGCGGAGGCTGTTCTCTTTTTTTGTTTTAGGTTCTTGTGCGCTACCAACCCTGGCCCCTCCTGGGAGGAGGGGAATGCTTCGTTGGAAGGATATGCGCAGGATTATAAATTGGAATTTCTTTTTATGAATGTTAGCAGCGCCGGCTCCCTCCTTGTAGGAGGGTCGGGGTGGTACCCCAATCCTTCTACTAAATTTTCACAAAATTAATAAACAGCTCTCTTCCCGCTCTCGGCTTTATGGAGTTGTAGCAGGGTTTAAACGTTTTGAACCTGAACAGTTTTTCGAAATATTCAACATATTCTTCTTTTGATCCGCCGAAAGGCGGCTTGTCGTCATTCAGCTTATCGTTGAATAGCAGCCCCACGAGCCGGCCTCCGGGCTTAAGCAGCGCGTGCATCTTCTCTGCATATTTTTTTCTCAGTGAGGGATCGAGCGCGCAGAAAAATGTTTGTTCGATGATGAGATCGTATTGCGATTCATGATCAAAAAAATCACCGGCTATCAAGTGTTGAGACGGAAATCCCGGAACGCGCTTTTTGAAATTAGCAAGCGGCTCTTCCGAAAGATCGATGATGCTTACATTGGAAAAGCCTTTGCTGAAAAGGTATTCGGCTTCATGCCCGTTTCCGGCGCCGGGAATAAGTATGGACATGTTTTTATCTTTCAGCTGATCGATGTAGGCTTTTAAAGGCGGGGTGATGCTGCCTGTATCCCAGGCGGCATCGTCCTCGCGGTAACGTTTGGTCCAGTAATCTTTGTCGAGCTGCTGCATAAATAATATGAGTTAGAAGGAGAACTGCAATCCTACCTTGATGCCCCAGTTGCTGATCTTGTTGCCGGGATTCGCTTTGCGGTAGTCGCGCAGGTAAAAATCGTCATTGTAGGTAAGGCGGTATGTATAATCGACGCGGATGAGGTTGAAGATATTTTCCACGCCGAGGTCGGCTTCAAAATAAGGTACATCCTCCATCACGGTAAAATAATTGTTCGCATTGAACTGCTTGTTCTTGTTGCTGAGCGTGCCGTAGATCATGTTGATGCCCACGATCTCGCGCCAGTTGTATTCTTTCAGGAAGGGAATGCGGTTGAAGAACAAGCCGCTGAAATGGTGCTGCAGGAACGCCTCCACGTACTGGTCGCTTACAAATTCGAAGTTGCTCATCTGGTTGAAGGTGTTGCTCGCGTAGATGTGCGTTTCGTTTCCGCGCGGGATCTCGAGCAGCGTGTAAGGGATCTTTGAAAATACTTTTCCCACTTTAATGAATACCTGCGAATAGCCCAGCGTTGCAAAGCGGAAGCGGTTGGAGTAGGAAAGGCTTGCTTTGTGATAATTGAAATCACCATCCAGCACATCCTTTAATCCCAGCGTGTAATTGAGGCTGATCACAGCGGAGCGCTTGTTGCCGAAGCTGATGCGTTCTGTGCCGTTCTGCACGTAGCGCTCTTTTCTTGAATAGCGTAGATCGAGCAGCGCCTCGGTAATTGAATACCTGCGCTGCAGAAAAATGTTGAACTGATCGCCGAAGGTAACCGGGAACAAGGGATTGGTGCGAATGTTCTGAAAAGTGACCTTTGAGCTGAGACCGATGTTGAAATCCTTTTCATACCAGATCCGCGCTTCCTGTTTTTTGACAAGGCGCGAGATCGGCCCGATGCCGGCTGCGAAGTTAAAGAGGTTGTTCGGTGACTGCCCGAGGTTCATGTTGCTGGAAAAGCTGAAATCGGTGCCGGCCTGGTCGATGTCGTCGCGGTACTGGATGCCCGCCTTGCTCCATGGAAAGCGGGTAAGGATGCGCTCGAGCTGCAGGTTGTATTTGAAGCCGTGGTCCTTAAAGCCGTAAGCGCCGTAACCGCGGATGATCCATGATTTGCTGAACTTCGCATTGGTGCGGAATCCGAGCCTCACCTTGTCGCCTTCGTATTGGTTGCGACTGTATAATTGCATGTAATGGCCGATATCGACCGGGCCGAAATCCTTATAGCCGGAGAACAGGAAATAAAGCACATTTACGCCTGTTTTGATGAAAGGGATATTACGCACAGTATCGATCATGTCGTACGATTTCGCTTCCATCTTTGTGAGCTGCTCATGCCGGTTGTTCCGCCACCAGCTGGTATCCTTGAGGATCGCGTCTTCGGCGTAAACGGTGCTGGTCTCATAAAAATCCTTCTGCTTGGGCTGGTTGACAACGAAGTCGCGGTTAGAGTTATACGTACGCACCACCATGCTCACGAACTTGCTGGTGATGGTGGTATAATCCACGATCGTCCGTGTTTGCGAAGGCACCCACGGGCCTGCGGGGGTTGGGATCAGCACTTCCTGGATGCGCGCCCTGTCGATCCAGTTCACATTCACATCCGGCGTAATTTCAAGGTCGAGCTGCTTGATCGCGAAGGTGGTGTCGGTGATCCAGAGGGTGCCGGTATAGGCAAGATCCTTCTTGTTCTTCGGACGGCAATCGATCTTGTAGCATTTCATGCTGTCGATGAACACGCTGTCGATCAGGTAATAATTATAGAACAGCATGGCATTGTCGGCAATGGGAGAGAGGATGTCCTTCCCCTGGATAGCCACGGTGTTCTTCGCGAAGTTATAGTTTTGAAAATCGGTGCCGGTGAGCTGTGATACGGCGCTGCCATCCTTCATTCCCACAAATTTGATCTTTACGGCCTCTACATTTTCACGCTTCTTTTCCGCATCCTTGTAGGAATAAATTTCCGAGATCACTTCGCTCATCATCACGGGGAGATTTGCTTTGCTGTCTTCTCCCGCGAGCACATCGAGGCTGTCCCACATGCTGATGAAGGGCCGGAACAGCCTCCATTTGCGCATTTTCGGTGTGATGTTGTCCACATCCGCCTCCTGCTTGGTATAGCTGATGTACTGCACCGAGTTGAGGTTGTCGCGGTCGTATTTCGACTTATTCACCTGTGCATTTTTAATGATGCGCAAAGCGGGGTTGATGCCCGGCCGCACTTCCACGGTGTTTAAGTTCAGCGCTTCGGGGCTCAGCTGAAAGTCGATGACCTGCGTTTGTCCTTTTTTCACCGGCTTTGCCTTCGATCTGTAGCCGATAAGGGAAATGTAAATGGAATCTTTTGGAGTGTTGGTTGTGATGCTGTAATTGCCGTCGAAATCGGTGACCGTTCCGATAAGCGTGCCTTTGAAATAAACGTTCACAAACGGAATTCCTGCGTTGGTACCTTTTTCGGTAACATGCCCCGTGATAATAGTTTCCTGCTGCGCTTTCAGCTGAATGCCGAGCACGAGGAGGAAGAGGAGGTATGTTATTTTTTTCGGGATCACGTTATTTCAGCTCCAGCAGCACTACATTCTCCACATGGTGCGTTTGCGGGAACATATCCACCGGCTGTACCTTTGTTACTTTGTATTTTGCATCCAGCAATTGCAGGTCTCTTGCCTGCGTAGCGGGATTGCAGCTTACGTACACAATGCGCTGCGGCGCTATCTCCAGCATCTTGCTGGTCACATCATCGTGCATGCCTGCCCGCGGCGGATCGGTGATGATCACATCGGGTCTGCCGTTTGCAGCGATGAATGCATCGTTCAGCACATCCTTCATGTCACCTGCATAGAACACCGTATTGGTGATATTGTTCAGCTGCGAATTGATCTTCGCATCTTCAATGGCTGCCGGAACATACTCAACACCCACAACCTTCTTTGCCTGGTGCGCCACGAAATTGGCGATGGTGCCCGTGCCGGTGTACAGGTCATACACCACATCCGTACTTTTGATCGCCGCAAAATCGCGTGTTACCTTGTATAGCTCGTATGCCTGTTCGGAATTGGTCTGGTAAAAGCTTTTCGGCCCTATCTTGAACTTCAGCCCTTCCATGTTCTCATAAATGCTGTCGTTGCCTTTGTAGGGGATGATCTCGAGGTCACTGATGGTATCGTTTCGCTTCGAGTTGATCACATACTGAAGTGAGGTGATCTGCGGAAATTTTTCGGAAACGTGGTTCAGCAGCTTTTCAATGGCTTCCTTATCGTTGTAAAAAAAAGAGACGATGAGCATCCACTCGCCGGTGGATGTGCTGCGGATAATGATGTTGCGCAGCAGCCCCACCTGTTCCCTCAGGTCGAAGAAAGGAAGCTTGTTCTCCAGCGCATAATTCCTGATCTCGTTGCGGATCGCATTGGAAGGCTCTTCCTGCAGGTAGCAGGTATCGATGTCGAGGATCTTGTCGAACATGCCGGGTATGTGGAACCCAAGCGCGTTGCGGCTGATTTCGCCCGCTTCTTCACCGAAGGAGAGGTTCTTATCATTGATCTGCTCGAGCGTCAGCCATTTTTTGTTGGAAAATGTGTATTCCAGCTTGTTGCGGTAGAAATAAACTTTTTGTGATGGCAGGATCGGCGCTATTTCCGGCAGCTCGATCTTTGCAAGCCGTGTGAGCGCATCGCTTACCTGCTTTTGCTTGTAGAACAGCTGCCAGTCGTACGTCATGTTCTGCCATTTGCAGCCTCCGCAGGTGCCGAAGTGCTTGCATACGGGAGCCGTACGCTTCTCGGATGCCTCTTTCACCGCAATGGTATTGGCTTCCCGGTATTTGCTTTTTTTGCGTGTGATCTGCAGGTCAACAAGGTCGCCCGGCACAGCGCCTTTGATAAAGATCACATACTCATCGGTGCGCGCAATGGAATGCCCGTCGGAGCTGGCATCCGTCACGCGTATATTTTCAAGCACAGGTAATGGCTTTTTATTGTTCTGTCTCATAGTAGGGCATTAGCGCTTTTTCAGCGGATGTAAATTTACTAAAACCCTTTGGATAAATAAGCCTGTATTTGGCGCCATGCGGGCTTAAATATCACCCGGTAACTGCGGCTGTATCTTTTTCCTACCGTATCGTTATATAGTCAAAATCACTTCCCCGCTTTTATTTCTAAAAAATAAACGTCATGAAAATCATCACCATCACTAAGCTCAGCGCAAGGATCGCCATCAGCATCGCCGCGGCAGGCGCGATCATCAGCGTCGCATTTGTAAGATCAGCCCCCAAAGAAGAACAGGCAGCGCTAACGGAAAAAAAGAAAGTGGCGCCGCCGATAAAGGACGCGGATGTTGCTTACACGCTTTACAGCGTAAGCGCCGCGGAAGGCTCGAAGCTCAATTACAGCACAGGTTCCGTCATCAGCATCCCGGCAAACGCATTTGTCGACAAGCAGGGAAAACCTGTGGAAGGCAAGGTGGATATAAAGTACAGGGAGTTTCACGACCCTGCTGATTTCTTCCTGAGCGGTATCCCGATGACCTATGATTCCGCAGGAACGGAATATCATTTTGAATCGGCCGGAATGCTGGAGATGCTTGCTTTCCAGGATGGAAAGCCCGTTTTCATCAACCCTGATAAAAAGATAGTAGTGGAAATGGCATCGCAGCAGCAGGATGATAAATACAACATTTACCGCTTCGATTCGCTGGCGGGCAACTGGAAATTTGTTTACAAAGACAGGGCTTCCGGGAAACCTGCCGCGGATGTTCCTGTTGCAGCAGCGAATCCCACTCCGAAAAAAATGCCGGTAACTGCGGCGCTGATGGAGCCCGGAAAGCAGGACGAGCTTCTGAAGCCGGCATTGGCGAATGATGAGAATTACCAGTTCGATCTTGCGGTGGACCCGAAGGAATTCCCCGAATTGTCGGTTTACAAGAACATGAAATTTGAAGTGAAAGAAGGTACCAGGGATTTCAGCAAAGGTTATGCAAGCGTTACCTGGAGCGATGTGTCGCTGGAGAAAACAAATACGGGAAGCTACCTGATGACGCTTTCTTATGCTACCGACTCCCATACTTTTGAAGTGAACCCGGTGTTCGACAAAGCGGCGTACGGTGCGGCCTTTTCAACCTACACGGCAATGCTGGAACAACGCCGCAAACAGGAGGCGCGCTTCAAAAAGCAGAATGATTCGGTGTACGCATTTTTGCAGTCCGACCGGCTCAACCGCAACGACATTGCAAGCGGAAACCAGGAAAAAATGATGGCGGTGTTCCGAAAGGAAGAGCTTGTGAGCAGGACGTTTGTGATCAGCGGCTTCGGCATCTGGAACTCCGATTGTCCCGCATCGCTGCCGAAAGGGGAACAGTTTGCGGCAACGTATGTTGACTCCGCAGGCAAAAAGCTGGATATTAAAACGCTTTACCTCGTTGAAAGAGGCCGGAATGCGATGTTTAAAATGTATTCTTCGGCCCGCCTGTATTTTAACCCGGCAAAGCGGAATATCGTCTGGGCTGTTACAGGCGATAACAAGCTGGCCGTATGTCTGGAAGATGATTTCAAAGCGCTGAGAAAAAAGAATGACAGCTGCACTGTTAAAATGCAGGTGATCGCAAAAGCGCTCAATACAACGAATGAAGTAAAGGGAATTCTCAATTTTTAATCACGAAAGGAGGCAATATGAGACAATTGCTGATCATAGCTCTTTTGGCCGCGATCTCACCCGATCTGCAGGCGCAGGAATCCGAGGTAATAAAAGTGAAGAAGGTGAAATGGCAGGTGAGCATCACTTCTCCCGACAGCGTGTTGTGGATCAGGAAAGCGAATCCTGTGGTGATCGACGTAAAGGGCGGAACGAATTACGCGGTGAACATTATCGGCGGTACCATTTCCAAAAAGGGCGGAAAGTATTTTGTGGATGTGAAGGAGGAGGGTGCCGCCACCATTTCGGTGTATGAAAAAATGCCGGGCAAAAAGCTGCGTGTACTTTTCACAAAGCTATTCCCTGTGAAGAAGATCCCTTCCCCGCAGTTCTTTGTTTGCGGTGTTAAAGCCGATTCCGTGATCGATAAGCTACAGATCATCAATGACAATGTGGTTACCGCGTATCATCCTTTTTATAAAGTACAGATGCCAGTGACCGGCTTTGATGTGGTGTTTGCGAATGGCGGCAAAACCGAAACGCTCAGCTCCGGAAATAATCATTTTACGATCGACATGCGCCGGCGGATCTACAGCCTGAAAGCAGGAACACTGCTCACGTTCAGGAATGTGTATTATGTGCTGCCCGACGGCACAACCGAGAAGATGAAGGAGTTTGAAGTGTTTATTGCGGAAACGAATAAATACAAGGTTGGATACAGGGTGATCGGGTTGTGAGGCGCTTGCCTCGACGTTGCGTGCGAGCGATCTATTTGATCTTAACTACCACATTGTTCCTCTTCTCCGTTTCTTTTTTATTCTCCGCATGTGTGTCATACAGCTTATCGAGCGGGGTAAGGTAATAGTAGGCGTTGAAGTTCTTGTAGAATTTTTTCAGGTCTTTGTCGCAATAGCCGCTTGCCCATGTAGGATCCACATAATACCATGTGCCGCTGATCTTTACCTTGTCCCAGGCATGGTTGGTGGCGAAATTCTTTTTGCCGCGCACACGCTCAATCTTGGACGTGTTGTTGCTTACCCTGCCCACAGCGATCTCGCAGGGAATGCCGCTTGCGGTGCAAAGCTCCTGGAAGAGCACGGCATAGCCTTCGCAGATCCCTTTTTTATTCCGTAATACCTTTGTAGCGTAAGCAGCATAATAAGCTTTCCTCTTCTGATCCAGCTCCGCCTGCGTTTTGAACGTAAATTTAACGTTCATGCTCTGCTTCGAATGCAGCTGCGCATAATCATAGGCAATGTTGTTGGTGATCCACATGAAGATGGCGCGCACTTTTTCCTCATCGGTAGAGTAGTTGGAGGTAAGGTCTTTTGCAAGATCGGGGATCTTTTTATAATGGCGCTTCAGTCCCGTTGCATAGGCATCCACCACCGAGTAATCAGCCGGGGAAACGAAAGCCGGGCCGCTCTTCGCTTCCATGTTAATGGCATCGGAAGCGAGAAGATCGGTACTGTCATCCTGTGCCGAAATGCTGCCGGACAGCATGAATGCAAAAAGAAATGAAAAGATGGTTCTGCTAAAAATGCGCATGTACTGTAACGAATTTACGGTGCCGCTTATTGCAATGTTAATGCCATTAAGTTTTGATAGGCTAAGATACTCCTTTTAGGTTACACGGGACGGAATATTAAAAGGCTGAACGGGTAGTGTACGGCGCCAAACAGACTTCCTAAACTGGGAAAAAATGATTAAATTTGTGTACTCAATACGATAGCCATGGAAACCACCACAAATAAAAAGATCAGCGCCCGGGAGGCGATGGAACAGGAAGAAAAATACGGAGCTCATAATTATCATCCGTTGCCGGTAGTGCTCGAACGCGGAGAAGGCGTGTACATGTGGGATGTTGAGGGTAAAAAGTATTTCGATTTTCTTGCCGCTTACAGCGCGGTGAACCAAGGACATTGCCATTCGAAGATCATCGCGGCGTTAACGGAGCAGGCGCAAAAGCTTACACTCACCTCCCGCGCCTTTTACAACGATTCACTCGGTGAGTATGAAAAATTCATCACTTCTTATTTCGGATATGACAAGGTATTGCCGATGAACACCGGCGCAGAAGGCGTTGAAACAGCGCTGAAGCTGGCGCGTAAGTGGGCGTATGAAAAGAAAGGCGTTGCTGAAAATGAAGCGGTGATCATCGTGTGCAAGCATAATTTTCACGGGCGCACTATTTCCATCGTTTCTGCAAGCAGCGATCCGGATGCGAAGGCGAATTTCGGCCCGTTCACACCCGGGCTTGTTTCTGTTGAATATAACAATGCAGCCGCTTTGGCGGAACTTGTAAAAAATAAAAATGTAGCAGCCTTCCTTGTAGAGCCCGTGCAGGGCGAAGCCGGAGTAATCGTGCCAGATGAGGGTTACCTCAAAAAGTGCTACGAACTTTGCAAAGAAAATAACGTTTTATTTATTGCGGATGAGATCCAGTCGGGATTAGGACGTACCGGCAAATTGCTGGCATGCGACCACGACGGTGTTCACCCCGATATACTCATTCTCGGAAAGGCGCTTGCGGGCGGTGTTTATCCCGTATCTGCGGTGCTTGCAAACGACGAGATCATGCTGTGCATCCAGCCCGGACAGCATGGTTCAACCTATGGCGGAAACCCGCTGGCCTGTAAAGTGGCTATTGCGGCGCTTACGGTATTGAAGGAGGAAAAGCTTGCGGAAAATTCCGAGCGCCTTGGAAAAGTATTGCTGAATGAATTAAAAGCGATCCAGGCATCGTATCCCGAGCTAATCAAAACCGTACGCGGAAAAGGATTGTTCTGCGCCATGGTGATCAAGGAGCGGAATGGCAAGAATGCCTGGGATGTGTGCGTGGAGCTCATGAATCACGGCCTGCTCGCAAAGCCAACGCATGGTGATATCATCCGCTTTGCGCCGCCGCTTGTGATCACCGAAGAGCAGCTGATGGAATGTGTTTCCATCATCCGCAAGGTTGTAAAAATGTTCTAAGCTAAAAACAGCTGCAATGAAATTCAAGTTTTTTGTTTGCGTGTTGATTCTCATTGCAGCTGTTTCATTTTCCTCCTGCAGCCGTGATCCTCAAACCGAAGATCCAACCATTGCGCTTACGTTCGACGATGGCCCCGACTCGCTGTGTACGGTGCAAATCCTCGATATTTTAAAAGAGAAAAATATAAAAGCCACCTTCTTTCTCACAGGTAAGCACATCCGTCAATATCCGCTGGTGGTGAAACGGATCGTGAACGAAGGCCACAGCGTTGGCAATCACACTTACAGTCACCTGTACATTTCTTCCGCTTCGGATTCTCTTGTGGACAGCGAGCTTGCAACTGCGCAGCACCTGATCGACAGCATTTGCGGCAGCAATCTTAAATTATTCCGCGCCCCTTGGGGAGCTATCACCCAGGAACAGTTGCAGCGGCTCCGCCAGCAGGGCTACAGGCATGTTTCATGGACTATCGATACGCGGGATTTTGAATGCACTTCGGAAGAGATCCTGAAGTTTGTGATGGAGCATCAGCAGGACAAAGGTATTGTGCTGATGCATTCTGCCGATTACAGCGATCAGCAAAGCCGCGCGGAGACGGTAAAAGCGTTGCCGCAGATCATTGACCGATTGCGGTCGGAATATCGTTATAGGTTTGTGAAAGTGGAGGAGCTTGCTAAATAAGCTTTATTCGTTCCTTCTTTTTTCCTGATAAAAAAGAAGCAAATGTTTATTATTTCTTCTCCGGTTTCGGCGGCATCGGCCCGCGCTTATAAATGATCAGTCCGTTCAGGAAATTCCGCAGCAGCTGATCGCCGCATTCCTTGAAATTATGGTGATCCGGCGTTCGGTAAAGTGCATTCACTTCGCTTTTCGAGATCTCGAAATCAGCGAGCTTCAGGATCTTTACAATGTCCTCGTCCTTTAATTCAAGCGCTACACGCAGCTTTTTGAGTATGTCGTTGTTTGATAACATTGTTTGTTTTTTAACCGCAAAGGCGCGGAGACGCAAAGAATAGGTTAATTAATAATTCAGTAATTCCGCAATCGCCTTTACCACTTTTCCTGCATTCGGCAACATGGTTGTCTCCAGCGTCGAGTTCAGCGGGATGGCCGGTAAGTTCTCAGCACCAACGATCTCCACAGGAGCATCCAGCGCTTCAAAGCAGAATTTAGAGATCCTGCCTGCCAGTGCCTGCGCAAAGCCGTTGTTTGAAGGCTCTTCGGTAAGCACCATGCATTTGCCGTGCTTTCTCACCGATGCAAACACCGTGACTTCGTCGAGCGGGTTGATCGTACGCAGATCGATGATCTCCACCTGTCCTGCAAAATCCCTGCTTGCATTTTTCGCCCAGTACACGCCCATTCCGTAAGTGATGATGGTGATCGACGCTTTGCCGGTGTCTGCCACCGGTTCTGCCGTTTGTACAATGCGCGCTTTTCCAAGCGGAATGATATAATCTTCATCGGGCTCGATGGTGCGCGCATCTTCGGTGCCTTTGATCTTGCTCCAGTAAAGTCCTTTGTGCTCCAGCATGATCACCGGGTTCGGGTCGTAATAGGCTGCTTTCATAAGCCCTTTAAGATCGGCGCCGGTGGAAGGGTAGCAGATCTTGATGCCGCGGATGTTCGCGAGCACGCTTTCAACACTGGATGAATGGTATGGCCCGCCGCTTCCGTATGCCCCGATGGGAACACGGATAATGCAGCTCACCGGCCATTTGCCGTTCGACAAATAGCAGGAGCGGCTCACTTCGGTGAACAGCTGGTTAAGGCCGGGCCAGATGTAATCTGCAAATTGTACTTCCACAATTGGTTTGCAGCCTGCCGCGCTCATGCCCACGGTGCTTCCGATGATGAATGCTTCCTGGATGGGTGTATTGAATACGCGGTTATCGCCATAGGTTTGCGCGAGTGTCGCTGCCTCGCGGAACACGCCACCAAGGCGGCCGCCCACATCCTGGCCGTATAAAAGGCATTCCGGATGCTTCGCCATTAATTCGCGGATGGCGAACAAGGCCGAATCAACCATCACTGTTTTTTCTTTTCCTGCAGGCTCACGCTGTCCTTTTTCTTCGGTAACAGGAGTAGGCGCAAAGTCGTGATCGAAGAGGTCTTCCGGGCGGGGATCCTCCGCAAGCAATGCACGCTGGTAATCTTCCTCCACTCTTGCTTTCGCCTGCTTTTCAATTGTGTTCAATTCCGAATTGTCGAAGCCTGCTACCAGCATCTGGTTGCGCAGCTTCGGGAACGGATCGCGTTTCTGCGCATCTTCAAGATCGTCGCGGTACCATTCCTTGCGAACGCCGGAGGTGTGGTGGTTGAGCAAAGGCACTTTTGCATGCACGAGGAAAGGCCTGCGCTCCTTGCGGATGATCGCGATCACTTCCTTTATCGTATTGTATGACTTTTCAAAATCGGTCCCGTCGATGGTGCGTGTTTCAAGGCCTTTAAAGCCTTTTGCATATTCGGTCGCATCCTGCGCGCGGATCTCTTTGGCATTTGCGGAAATGTCCCATTCGTTATCCTGCACAACATACAGGATCGGCATCTGCTTCAGCACCGCCATCTGGAAGGCTTCCGCAACTTCCCCCTCCGTAATGCATGCATCGCCGAGGGAACAAACGGCTATGGGCTTATCATCGCCGAAATCGGCTGCAAGGCCCTGCTTTTCGAGGTATTGAAGTCCCATGGCTACGCCGGTAGTAGGGATCGCCTGCATTCCGGTTGCAGACGACTGCATCGGGATCTTCGGCATATTGTCCCTTTTCAGGCTGGGATGCGAGTAATAGGTGCGTCCGCCGGAAAATGGGTCGTCGCGCTTGGCGAGCAGTTGGAGCATTAATTCGTAGGGCGACATGCCGATACCGAGGAGCATGCTATCGTCACGATAGTAGGCGGAAAGAAAATCCTGCGGCTTTAGCTGGAGGCTTACGGCAAGCTGGATAGCTTCGTGGCCGCGCGATGTGGCGTGCACATATTTTGCTGTGATCTCCTTGTTCGCTTCATACAGCTCGGCCATTGCCTTTGCAGTGCACATGAGCTCAAAGCCTTTCAGCATCATTTCCTCCGAAACAGAGGAATTAATTTTTCGCTTTTTTTCAGTCATCGATTCCGCCATGGTATCTTAATGTTTAAATGAGGGTGAGCAGCCGGAAACGAGAGCCGGATCCTTCTTTCACTTTTATTAAAATTACTACCGGCAGAGCAGTTTTCATAGGATTATTAGACGAACCCAATAAAAGGGCAGTTAAATTCGATTTTAATTACTTTTAATTCTTCGGGTTGAAATAGATTAAAAATTAAATATTGTAAAATTGCGGTATTGCCGAATAATATTTTGCTGGATGGCCGGTGTGTTACTAAGGCGGGAAATGAAGGGCTTACTTCGCCAGCTCTTCGCTTACTTTCCATAATTTTTCCTGCACGGCTTCATCGCCGGAATAGCCGGGCTTTTTGAGCTCCTTAAAGTTGGAATCAAAAAATTTCCCGTTCACGTTGTTGAAGTGGCTGCCTGTCATGAGCTGGGCAATAGCACGTCCGGGCTTCTCCGGTTTTTTGCTGATCAGCGTGAGCAGGGTGCGCACAAAGAAGGGCATTTCGCGGATCAGGTCGGATTTGATCAGTCCGGGATGAAAAGCCATAGCAGCTGTGCCGATGCCGTGCATTCTGCGGGAAAGCGCATAGGTGAACAGGTGGTTTGCCATTTTGGAAGCGCCGAATGCGTTGAATGCGCTGTGCTTTTTCCCGCTGTGCAGGTCGTCGAAATTGAGTGGCGTGGACGAAGGCGCAGTGACGGTGAGAACACGCGCGCCGGGAGTGGCATTGAGCAGGCTCAGCAGCCCGTTGGTGAGCACAAAAGCCGACATGTGGTTGACCCCGAACATGTATTCAAACTTATCGTTGGTGAGCTCGCGCTTCGCTTTGTAAGCAGCGGCGATGTTGATGAGTCCGTCGAGCCTGGTCTGTTTCGCCTTTATTTCAGCAGCCGCTTTTTTAATGGATGCTACATTCCCCAGATCTGCGACCACGCTTTCGATCTCCTGTCCGCCCGCAGCTTTCAGTTCTTTTGCCACTTCGTCGAGCTTGCTTTTGTTCCTGCCGACAAGGATGAGCTTGTTGCCTGCTTTTGCCAGCTCAAGCGCTGCAGCTTTTCCGATAGCGCCGGTAGCGCCCGTAATTACGAATGTTTTCATACCAGGGAACTTAATAGGTTTATATGAGTTAAATTGTTTTCAGCCCGGTAATCTAAGATAAAAAATATGCCGGGATACCCAAGAAAAACAACTTTATCGCAGCCGACGGCTGATCATGCCGAGGAGCTCGACTTTTTGCTCCGGACTCAGATCCGCGATCCTGCTCCGGTGCGATCCGTTTTTAACAATGAATTTCTTCGCCCTGCCCGTTTCCTGCATGGCCGACCAAGGATCATTCTCCCCGTAAATAAAAACTACCTTTTCCGCATTATCTGTCGCCAGGAACTTTCCGAGCGCCGTTAAATAGGAGTTATCAAAAGTGATCTTCATACCCTGTGGCGCAAACTTCCTGTTGGAATATTCTTTCTGCTTCAGCTTCGACCTGAATTTCCTGGTGTTGTATTCATAATAGCCAAGCTCGTGATAAAACATGTAAAATGCAGGTTCCATCCGCTTCATGCTTTTGGCATAATAAGAATAGAGGGAATTGATGCGGACTATGTTCAGGAACCGCATCTGCGTGTTTGCAAGTGGAATGTCGTTACAGCTATAACCCATCTGCCAGAACGCAAATGGAAGCTCAAGGATCATGTACTCCAGCACTGTTTCTGCATCCATGCCGAAGCTCATGTCATTCATTTTTTCATCCTGTTTCAGCCTTTGGATGAGTTCGGGCTTATGATCCAAAAGGTCCCACTGAAACTTTTCGAGTTTTTTTCCGCATTCGGTTTCCGATAATACGTTCAGCATGGAGTCTATCTTATTTTCATGCAGCGCCTTCTTTACAGCTGTTCCATACACAATGGTAAGTTCAACATCCGCGGGATAATAGATCCTGTGTGCCAGTGAAGCCTGTCCGCCCTTGCTGATCCCTGTCGAGATCCACTTGCCTTTCAAAACAGAAGAAAGAGCCAGCTTCACGCGGTGAACATCTTCTGCCGCCTGCCTGGTGGTCAGGAATTTATAATCCATGCTGTCGGGCACGGAATGGCCGAAGTAACGATGCTCTACGAGCACGAGATTGGCATTGAGCAGGGCAGCCAGCTCATGCTTGTAAACGGTGAGCAGCGGATAACTGCTGGCATAGCCCTCGGTATCCATCACTACTGCCGAATCAATGGAGTTGATGCCGACGATGATGCGCTGCCTGAATAATTTTGAATAAGGATTGGTATGATCGATGGGCTGGGCCAGCAGCACTTCATAATACTCTTTGAAATTGCCGTTGGAAAGCTCTCTCACAATAGCGCCCGGAATTTGCTCAAGCCGTTCCTTTGTGCTTTGCCCATTCAGCAGCTGTGCTGCGCCGAGCAATATAGTGATAACAAGATTGCGTATAAAAAGCATAGTTCAAATATAACTGTTTTTTCATCCGGGCAGTCGCCTGTATTGACGCGGGCATGTTTGGGACAGGAATCCGGTTTATTACCCGTACCTTTGCAGAATAATGGAAACAATGATACAACAGGTACTGGCGAATTTAAAGATAGATGCGTTGAATGAAATGCAGAAGGCAACTATGGATGCCGCTGCAAAAGGGAGTGACCTCATCCTGCTGTCGCCGACAGGCTCGGGAAAAACACTCGGGTTCTTACTCCCTGTGCTGTCACAGCTGAAAAAAGACAAGAAAGGCGTGCAGGCGCTCATCCTCGTGCCTTCAAGGGAACTGGCGATCCAGATAGAGTCGGTGTTCAGGCAGATGGGAACCGGGTTTAAGATCAATTGCTGCTATGGCGGACATTCCACCCGCATCGAAAAAAACAACCTCGAGCATCCGCCTGCTGTGCTGGTGGGAACACCAGGCAGGATCGCGTATCATGTGCGTAATTCCAATTTTGATGTTAACGCTGTGAACATGCTGGTGCTGGATGAGTTTGACAAGTCGCTCGAATTCGGCTTCAAGGAAGATATGTCGTTCATTATTTATGAGCTGAAGAACCTGGAAAGGCGCATGCTTACTTCCGCAACGAGCATGGAGGAAATTCCGGCATTCACGGGTGTAAAGAAGCCGGCCGAAATTAATTTTTTGAGCAAAACGCCGACTAAATCCGCAGGGCTTAAATTAAAGCTGGTGAAGGGGAAAGATAAACTGGACGTGCTGTTTGCGCTCATCTGCAAGCACGGCGAAAAGGCAACGCTCGTGTTCTGCAATCACCGCGATGCCGTTGAGCGGATCAGCCAGCTGCTGCGCGACAAAGGCCTGTCGCATGACATTTTTCACGGCGGCATGGAGCAGGACGACCGTGAGCGGGCGCTGATCAAATTCAGGAATGGCAGCCACCGGATCCTGATCACTACCGACCTTGCCTCACGCGGGCTCGACATTCCCGAGATCGAGCTGGTGATCCATTACCAGCTTCCAACCACGGAAGATTCATACATTCACCGCAACGGGCGCACGGCAAGGATGAACGCGAAAGGCACTGCCTATCTTGTATTATCGGATACGGACCATGTTCCCGCGTTCATCAAGGAAAATCCCGAATCGGAAGAGCTGGACGGACAATACCCGCTGCCTGCAAATACGCCCTGGAGCACGCTTTACATCGCAGCGGGAAAGAAGGACAAGATCAACAAGATGGACATTGTAGGGATGCTGCTGCAGAAAGGCAAGCTTCAGAAAGATGAGCTCGGGCTGATCGAAGTGCTTGACAAATCGGCGTATGCGGCTGTGAAGCGCGATAAGATCAACAAGGTGGTGCAGCTCGTGAAAGAGGAGAAGATCAAAGGCAGAAAGATCAAAATGGCGGTTTCGGAGTAGCTGTCAACTCATTTGGTTTTCCAGGTCAACCGCGTGCGCTGTTATTTTTTCAATGTGCGTACATAATCCGTTGCTTTTACTGCGAGGGCTTTCCATTTTGTTGAGTGCTTATCTGATAATTGCACCCAGCCTTTCATAGGCCGTCCCATCCCGCTCGGGTCGAAGAGCTTTGCGCCGGATAATTTCATCGCTTCCTTTTCATCATCGGCATTCAGCTTGAAGATCATGTGCTCTTTCCAGAACATGGTAGATGCTTTTCCGTTGGGTGTTTTGGTGCAGAGCGCCCCGAACATTTTCCCTTCGGTAACATCCGGTAATCCCGCTGCAATAGTGTGGAATAATTCCTCGGCTTTCGTCATACGATTTTGGTTGCTGAACCACTAATTTACGATTTATGAGGATTTAATTGCTCGCGGGGCTTAATTTTTAGCTGGATCATTATTTGAAAATACAACAGTGAAACTAAATCGTAAACGTTATGAACAGTACAGAATTAAAATTAAGAGGAAGCTGGAACGAAGTGAAGGGAAAGATCAAGCAGGAGTACGCTGACCTCACAGATGATGACCTGAAGTATGAAGAGGGGAAAGATGATGAGCTGGTGGGAAGACTTCAACAGAAGATCGGGAAAACAAAGGATGAAGTGATCAACTGGATACAGAACCTGTAATTCCCAATTTTGAAAAAGGATCGCTTTTACATTCCTATGGAATGTGAAGGCGATCCTTTTTTTATGCTTTTATTTTTTATGCTTTTGCTTTGAACTTGTTGATGGCATTCACCGTGAACTCGGAAAGCACCAGCCTGCCGCTCATTTCAGCGCGTTCGATGAGCAGCGTGTCCCAGCTCTCCGTTCCTTTCCAGAATACTTTTTTCAGCATCTCCATGGCTTCCGGATTCGATTTTGAAAGCTTGTCGGCAAGCGCCGCAATAGCTGCATCCATCTCTTCGGTTGTTTTGAAGATCTCGGCATACAATCCTTTTTCCTTTGCCCATTGTGCTGTTTGCCATTCGGTGGCATTGATGGAAAGCGCGGTGAATGCAGAAGTACCGACTTTACGCTCTACAGCAGGCCCTACCACGAACGGACCAATACCTACTGCCAGCTCGCTCAACTTCACGGAGGCGGAATCTACTGCAAGCGTGTAATCAGCTGCGCTGGCAATGCCTACGCCGCCGCCAACCGCTTTGCCCTGTACGCGCGCGATCACAAATTTCGGTGCGGTGCGCATCGCGTTGATCACCATGGCGAAGCCGGAGAAGAATTTTTTTCCTGTTTCCAGGTCTTTGATCGAGATCAGCTCATCGAAGGAAGCGCCGGCACAAAACGCCTTGTCGCCTTCGCTTTGCAGCACGATCACTTTTGCATTTGCATCTTTGCCCGCTTTGGTGATCTCCTCAGCCAGCTGGCGCAGCAAGGCACCGGGCATGGAGTTGCTCTGCGGGTGAAAGAAAGTGATAGTAGTGATGCCGTTGGATGTTGCTGATTTGATATGTCCGTCCATTTTGGAATTGAGATTTAATGAGTTGTTGAATTAGAGAATTTTAAAGCGGGAGTAAATTTAAATAAATATTGCCTCACCTGCTTGAAATTTCCTTTTCGAGCCTGTCGAAATTCTCTTCATTTTTTGGTTCCGCGAATGGCTTGATCTTATTGCATTCTTCCACAGTTCCGAAGATCATCCGGAAGGAGATCCGGCTTTTTGCATCGTCAATTTTTTCAAACGCGATTTCCATATCAAATAAAGGCTGAGAAATCCTTTTCCAGCTCACAAGCTCATTCGGCTTCACCACTTTAAAAACGGAGGAATTCTCGTAATTGCCTTTTTCCGGCCCGTGCATGGTCAGGATCCATTTTCCTCCGGGCTGCAGGTCAAATTCATGAATGGTGTTCGTAAAGCCGTTTGGTCCCCACCAGTTCTTTAAGCGAACAGGATCGGCAAAAGCATTGTAAACTTCCTCCACGGGAGAGTTTAAAATTCGGGTGGAGAAAATTTCAAGATCGGATGGTAAGTTCATAGTGACTGGGTTGATTTTTGGTTGCCAGTGTTTGATCGAGTGAATTAGCTCTGTTTACCTTAACTATTGGGGCTTTGGGCTTGTAAGCGAGTAAACTCATAAAAGCAAAAAGTAAAAAAATGATAAAACATAATCCATAATATTTTGCAAACTGAAAAGACTTAAATTGTAATTTTTCTTTCGATAGCCCACTGCCTATTAACCATGCACAAAACACTAAGAGCATTAAAGTCGCAAAAATGATCTCGGGAGAAAAAAATGTCTTCAGATCTTTACTTGCATTTATGTATTCATTTCCGATACTATAAAGCAAAAGGAAGCCAAGTATTATTTTGAGTTTATTCATTATTTTGAGCGCCTTATATCATCACAAATCTAATCATTTAAAAGAAAGCCGAATACCCTGTTAGGAAACAGTATTTGAACTACGCACAAGCCATAAAAAAAGCACCTCGATTTCTCTCGGTGCTCTTTTAAACTAATGTCTAACCCTTATTTTATACCTTAGTTCTCCCTGTATGCCGGCAATTTACCTTCTTTGATCAATTGCAGGCTTTTTTGTTTATGCTCCTCAAAATTACCGAAGCACAGTGCATCAAGCAATTCCTTTTTAGTTAACTGAGGATCATTCAGCTGGGCCTTGATCTCTTTCTCACAACGATCAACATATTTCTCAAAACGCTCAGGCGCCCAGATGTATTGTAATTTGAACCACTCAGGTTGTGAGCGGTCAACATTGAACTCTTTTGGCATGTCGTCGCTCATCTTGATGTTGGTTTTGATATCCAGCCCTTCGAATTTCTTCGGTAAAAGGCGGTTGTCAAATACCAGGGGACGGCTTATCTTGATCACATGCTTTTTTTTCTTAGGATCAACCATTGCTAATCCTTCTATTGTCAACCCTTTTTTCTTCAGGTGACCGTATTTTGATTCAAAGCTTTTTAATATTTCGAACATAGCTATTCCAATTAAGTGGACTACAAAGATACGGCATATCCGGCTAATTGAGTTATTAACAAGTCACTATTTAGACTATTGATTTACAATGTACTATGACTGTTGAAAAACTGTAGATGAATGAGACCGGCGGAACATGAAAGAGTTGTCCTCCTAAGTTGAAATGATTTTTGTAAACAACTGATAGTTAATTTGTTATGGATTGATTGGGCCTTAGATCCTGACCCCTATGACCAGCACATCGTCGATCTGCTCGAGGTTTCCCCGCCATTGCTCAAAAGTGCTGTCCAAAACCTCCTTCTGGGCCTCCATTGGCAGATCACAATGGGCGAGGAGCGTCTCCTGGAGCTGTTTGTATTTGAATTTTTTGCCTTTTTCACCCCCAAACTGGTCGGCGAAGCCGTCGGTAAAGGTATAGATAAGGTCGCCGGGCTGCAGGCTGAGCTTCTGAAGGGTAAAAGGCCTCATTTCGCCGCCGTATTTTCCCACGGGCATCTTATCGGCTTTGTACTCAGTCACCTTTCCGTTGCGCACATGCCAGAGCGGGTTGTTCGCAGCGGCAAACTCAAGCTGCATGTTCTCAAAATCATAGGCGCAGAGCACGCAATCCATGCCGTCCTTGCTTTCCTCCACGCTGCCTTCGGGATTGAGTGATGAAATAATGCCGGTGCGCATGTTATCGAGGATCTCATTCGGATGGATGAGGTTTCGTTCAATAATGGATTCGTTCAGGCGGGAAATGCCCATCATGCTCATGAGCGCGCCGGGAACACCGTGGCCGGTACAGTCGGCTGTGCACATGTAAAAAAGCTCTGTAGGACTGCCGGCCGGCTTATGCGCCAGCGCATGGTAAAAATCGCCGCTGACGATGTCCTTCGGCTTGTAAAGTATGAAAAAGCTCTTTGTGCCTGTCACTGTTTCCATTGGGCGAATTTACATGTTTTTGTAGTTTTACTGATCAGATCCTGATCCCGATCACCAGGATATCATCTACCTGCTCCAGGTTCCCTTTCCAGTCCTCCAGCTCCCTGTCAACCGCCTGCATCTGTTCCTGCACCGGCTTATTCCCGATCCTGCCGAGCAGCTCCTTGAACTGCGAGTATTTGAACTTTTTACCTTTGTCACCTCCGAACTGGTCGGCGTAACCGTCGGTAAAAATAAAGAGGCGGTCATCCTCTTCCAGCTGGATCTGCTGTGTGCCGAAGGGCTTCGGACTGTCGGTTTTCCCGATGGGTTGCTTGTCGGGCTTGTACTCGATCAGCGAGCCGTTCCGGATGATCCAGAGCGGATTGTTGGCGCCGCTCCAGCTGAGCTCATTGGTTCTTTTGTTGAGGCAGCAAAGGGAAATGTCCATGCCGTCTTTCACTGCATTCTCAAGTGTTTCCGGCGAATTGTCCTCGTGCACGAAGGTTGCTATCACCAGCTCGCGCACCTTGTCGAGGATCTTCCCGGTATCGGTAATGCCGAATTCTTTTACAGCGCGGTTCAATGCATTGGAGCAGATCACACTTACCATTGCTCCCGGAACTCCGTGTCCCGTGCAATCGGCAGCGGCAAAATAAATGTGGTCGCCGCTCTGGTACATCCAGTAAAAATCGCCTGCGACAATGTCTTTGGGCTTGTACAGGATGAACGCTTCCCTAAACTGATCGCGGAAGAATTGCTGCGAAGGGAGGATCGCGTTCTGGATGTGCTTGGCGTAATTGATGGAATCGGTGATCGCCTTGTTCTTTTCACTTACCAGCTCGTTCATGTGCAGGAGCTTCGATTCATACGATTCGTTTGCTTTCTTGAAATAATAAGTGATGAAGTAGGTGATGACAATCCCGTTGATGAGGTTCATCACCCGGAAAAAATAAAATTCATCTTCCGACAGTTTCAGCAGGGGATCGATATAGGGCTGTATGGTGCGCAGCGCAACCGAAAGCGCCATGATGAAAAAAAGGTAGAACACCGACATGCGCTTGTCGCTGAAGATGATCAGCGGCATTACCGACAGCGGGATGAACAACACTTCGCTCATTGCATTCCCCGTATTCAGCGTAAAGAAGGAGATGCAGGCGGCGATGACGAGCACCGCAAAATTTTTTGCAGTGCGGTAACGGCGGTTGTGAAGGAGGAAGTACGTTATATGTACGAAGGCCAGCATCACAATAAGAAAAGGGATGAACACATATACTTTGATGAATATCTCTACAACAATGTAGAACAGCAGCACCACCGCGGTGATCAGGTTCAGGCGGTTCATCAGCCGGATCCGTCGCTGTTCCGCAACGCTGAGGTCGGGATAGCATCCTATGTCAGAGATAAAATTCCAGCAGTTTTTCATACAGGCTATTGAAGCATTTTTAAATTTTTACGCCGATGATCAGGATGTCATCGACCTGTTCGAGCTTGCCCTTCCAGTCGTTCAGGTGATCTTCCAGCGCCTGCCATTGCTCTTTTACAGGCGCATGTGCGATCGACAGGAACAATTCCTGCAGCTTCGCATATTTGAATTTTTTTCCTTTGCTGCCGCCGAACTGGTCGGCATAGCCGTCGGTAAAAATGTAGATCACATCGCCGCGCTGCAGCTGGATGGTCTCTGTTGAATAGCTCAGCGGAAGATCCACCTTGCCGATGGATTGCTTGGTGGGCTTTATGTCGATCAGCGTTTTATTCCGAACTATCCACAAAGGATTGTTGGCGCCCGACCATTTCAGCTCCAGCGTTTTATTGTTGAGCGAGCAGAGGGAAATGTCCATTCCGTCCTTCACTTCATTCTCGCTGCGTTCAAAGGTTTCCGTTACCAGCTCGCGCACCTTGTCGAGGATCTTTCCGGGCTCGCTGATGCCGAACTCCTTCACCGACCTGTTGAGCGCGTTGGAGCATACCATGCTCACCATTGCGCCCGGAACGCCGTGGCCTGTGCAATCGGCTGCTGCAAACAGCACCAGCTCTTCGCCATGAGGCTGCACAATTTCCATCCAGTAAAAATCGCCCGCAACAATGTCTTTCGGCTTATAAAAAATAAAGGAGTTCGCGAGGTATTTCTCGATCATGCTGTGCGGTGGCAATATGGCCTCCTGCAAGCGTTTTGCGTAGGAGATGGAGGAGAGGATCTCCGTCTGTTTTTCCTCGATGATGAGTTTCTGCTCTTCCGTTTCCCTGTTCTTTACTTCAATGATCTGCTTTTGTTTCCGGATGATGCGGAAGCGGTTGTACATAACGCCACCGGAGATCAGCAACAGCAGCAGCCCGCCGTACAGCGCGCGCTTCTGTGTTTTATCCTGGTCGATCTGCGCATTCTTTGCAAAGATCAGCGCATCCTTCACCTTCTGGTCTTCGGCGTGTTTCACGCTGTCGGCAGCGGTTCGCTTGTCGTAATCGTACTGCAGCTCCTTGCGCGTGATCTCGCGCTGGTTGTCCTGCTTGAACAGCGTATCGCGGATCACAATGTAACGCTCATAGCATTTCAGCGCCTTGGCAGGCTCATTCACGGCTTTGTAAGTTTCATACATCACCAGCATGGCTTCCTTTTCCGAGTTCTGGTCTTCGGTCTCAATAGCGATCTGTTTTGCTTTTTCAAGGTAATCGAGCGCCAGCGCATATTTTTTCTGCTTCATATAGGAGCGGCCGATGTTCGACATGGTGGTGGAAGTTCCCTGCCTGTCGCCGATCTCCTGCGAGAGCTTCAGGCTTTTCAGCAGGTATTGCAGCGCTTTTTCGTAGTCGCCCATATCGGAGCTCATGTTGCCGAGGTTGGCGTTCACCGCGGCGATGCCCTGCTTGTCGTCCACCTCTTCATACGCTTTCAGGCTGCGCTGGTGATACAGCAGCGCCTTGCTGAATTCGCGGCGCGTGTTGTAAACGATCCCGATGTTGTTCAGCGCGCTAGCTTCGCCCTGCTTGTTGCCGGTGAGCGTGAAGATCGCGAGGCTCTTGAAAAGGTATTTCAGCGCCTTTTCATATTCCGCGATGTTGATGTAAATGCTGCCGATGTTTGCCAGCGATGCGGAAACGCCTTCTTTGTCGCCCAGCTGCTCGCGGATGCGCAGGCTCTGCTGGTAGAAGTCGATCGCTTTCAGGAAATCGCCTTTGATCTGGAAGGAAGCGCCGATGGTGTTCAGCGCTTTCGATTCCCACTTTTTTAAATGTTTGCTGCGCGCGCGCTCCAGCTCTTCCTGCCCGAGCAGGTAGGTGGAATCCGGGTTGGTATACAGGAAGGTCCAGGCAATATCATTGAATGCCTCGAAGCGGATGCTGTCGGGATTCTTAACATTCCGGTACACCGACCAGAGCGAATCCACGTTCTGTGCGCCAAGCGGCGACACAAAAGCAAGGAGGAAGAAAACGAGAAAACGGAGCGTGTGTTTAGTTAGTATCACTTAACAAATATAACAAAGCTCCTCATATTTTCAAGGCTTATTCTGATTTTCAGAAAGTGAATAAAAAAGCCTCCCGCATTTCTGCAGGAGGCTTAAACAATATTGAAAATTAATCCTGGTTCTTCTTCTTCACCATGGTGAGAATAGTAGCAACAGCTACCGTTTCACCCGTTTCATCATACACATCCACCAGCCATTTCACAATTCCCTTTGCAATGTCCTCTTCGTTCTTTTTCTCCTGGTCGATCTTTTCCTTGCAGGTAAACCTTACGCCGATGGTGGTTCCCGGGTAAACCGGTTTGGTGAAGCGGCATTCATCAAGTCCGTAGTTGAGCAGCACGGGGCCTTTCTTCGCATCCACGAACAGTCCGGCTGCTTTGCTCAGCACAAAATATCCGTGCGCTACGCGGCCAGTGAATATTGTCCCTTCGAGTGAGGTGGCATCCATGTGCGCATAAAAATTATCGCCGCTCACATTGGCAAAATTTACGATGTCGGCTTCGCTGATGGTATGCTTTGCAGTGATGAGTGTTTCGCCAACTTCGAGCTCTTCAAAATAGCGCTTGAACGGATGAACATCCTTCTCGATGTATTTGCCGCCGTACTGGTATTGGTTGGTGATGTTTGTAAGCGTGGTAGGGGAGCCCTGGATAGCAGTGCGCTGCAGGTAATGGAATACGCCGCGCTTGCCGCCCATCTCTTCGCCGCCTCCTGCGCGTCCCGGACCGCCATGCACCAGCATCGGCATCGGTGACCCGTGGCCGGTGCTTTCCTTCGCGCAATCGGCATTCAGGATCAGGATCCTTCCGTGCATGGATGCAGCGCCCAGCACATACTGTTTTGCGATGCGGTCGTCGGCAGTAACGATGGAGCTTACCAATGAGCCTTTGCCCATTTTCGCGAGCTCGATGGCTTCATCAATATCTTTGTAAGGCATAATGGTGCTTACCGGCCCGAAGGCTTCCACGTTATGCACGTCAGTGTACTTGAACGGATTTTCATTCAGGAACAGGATCGGCGACATGAATGCGCCTTTGTTCTTATCTGCGCCCAGCACCTCGAAATTTTTGAGGTCGCCGAAAATAATTTTTTGTGTTTTGGAAAGCAATTCCACTTTCTCGATCACTTCCTTCAATTGTGATTTCCCTGCCAGCGCGCCCATGCGCACGCCTTCCGTGTTCGGGTCGCCGATCACGGTTCCCGCAAGGCGCTTGCCCAGCGCTATCTGCACATCTTCCACCATGTTCTCCGGCACCATGATTCTGCGCACAGCGGTACATTTTTGTCCGGCCTTGGTGGTCATTTCGCGCTGCACTTCCTTGATGAAAATATCGAACTCAACAGAGCCTGGCTTCACGTCGGTACCGAGGATACAGCAGTTCAGCGAATCTGCTTCCATGTTGAAATGCACAGCTTCTTCCAGCAGGCGCGGATGAGCCTTCAGCATTTTTCCGGTGGATGCAGAACCTGTGAACGTAACCACATCCTGCGATTGCACATGGTCCAATATTCCGTTGGCGCTTCCGCAGATGAGCTGCAGCGAGCCTTCTGGTAGGATGCCCGAGGCGATGATCTCCCGTGCAACGGCTTCCGTTAAAAAGGAAGTAACGGTTGCAGGCTTTACCACCGCTGGAACTCCGGCCAGCCAGTTCACGGCTACCTTTTCGAGCATTCCCCACACGGGGAAGTTAAATGCATTGATGTGAACGGCAACGCCTTCCTTCGGCACACAGATGTGATGCCCGATGAAGGTTCCGTTCTTCGAAAGCTTTGCGATATCGCCTTCCACGCAGAAGGGTTCATCAGGGAACTGCCTTCTTAAGCTGGCATACGAAAATAAGTTCCCGATGCCGCCTTCAATATCCACCCAGCTGTCGGCACGCGTTGCGCCTGTTGCCCAGCTGATCTTGTAAAATTCTTCTTTCTTCGATTGCAGGTGCATAGCAAGCGCTTTCAGCATCCGGCCGCGCTCATGAAACGTGAGCTTGCGTAATTTCGGCCCGCCGGTCTTTCTTGCATAGTCGAGCATCGCCCCGAAATCGAGACCTTTGCTGCTTGCCGTGTTGATGGCATCGCCCGTAATTGCATTGTATAATGTTTGTCCTTCGCCTTCACCGGCCATCCAGCGGCCCTGTACATAATTCTCTAATTTCATAGAATGGTTCTGAATTTTTTTGTTCTTAAAGTGAATGTATGAGTTGAAGCTACAGCGTGTTCACCGCCATCGACTTCCTTGCTTTCACGGGATTGGAATACATGTTTACGAACATGTTGAAGAGCGTTTGCTCATCGCCTTTGAGCCCCGTTACTTTCTGCCTGATGTAAGCAATGAATTCTTCCTTTTCTGCAGCGGTGTATTTTGACGCATTTTCGCTGGAGCCGCGTTGCAGATCCGCCGCGATATAATTCACCGGCCAGAGCTTGTAATTGGTGTAGAGCTGCTCATCGATAATGTTTACCAGCTGCTTGATGCGCTCGTTCTCGTTCGGGATCTTTTCCAGCTCTTCCGCTTCTTCGAGGATAGGCTTGCCGATGGCGAGGTGGATCCTGCCTTTCGGCTGCTTGATGCCGGTGATGATGCTGTTGAGGTCTTCACCCGGCGCTTTCACATACTTGGAATGCAGCGATGAAAGATAAAGCTCCTGCACTTTCAGATGGTCGCAGGGCTCGTATTCGTAAGAGATGCTAAGGGGAACGATCTTCAGCTCCTTAATGTTCTCGCTGAAGCTTTTTTTGCCGCTCAGGTTGAGCATTTTGATCAGCCCGGTTTGTGTAAGGTCATAACCGTCCTTCGTGCGGCCGTTGCGCTGAGCGATCCATACCGATACATTTTTTTCGGTGATGGTATGCCTGATGTAAGCCGAAAGCTTTTGAGAGATCTCATACAGCTCGCGGTTGTTGCCTTCGCGCACCACGGTGAACATGCGGTTGAGCTTCCCGAAATCGGTGATGAAGCCGCCCTGCATGAGGTTATTTCCGAAGGTGATCTCGCTTGTCTTAAATCCGTGCTCCACCAGGAGGATCTGGAGAATGGCCGAATCGAGCAATATATCGCGGTGATTGGCTATGTATAAATAGGCCTGGCTGGGGTCAACATTTTCAAACCCGCTGCAGGTAAGGCCGGTCGACGATCTGGCTACGATCACACGGATGGCCTGGTGCATGAACTCCAGCTGGAAGCTCATGTTATCCTGCACTTTTTCCGCTTTCTGAAATGCTTCCTCTTCGGTCATGCCCGGCCAGATGTAGCTCACCAGCTGCATAAACAGCGGGTCAACCTTTAAGCGCTGCATTGCATCGTAAGCCTCCTGGTCGTAAAAAGGGCGTATATCGTCAAAATTGTAAGTCTGGCTCATGAATGGGGGCTCTGTTAATGAATGGAACTAAAATTACTAATTTTTACCGAACGGCGTCATATTCCCCCGAAAAAATTGATCTTCCGGAAGCTGCGAATATTCTTATCTTTGCAGGGCACATAACAATGAACAGGCTCAAAAGACTTCTCCGCTGGTTGTTTTACACATTTTTTGTTGTAACAGACCTTGTATTTATTTTCCTCGCATGGTTCATTATCACCGTTACCATTAAGAATCCCGAGATCGAAAGCGCCGACATGGGCATCGTTCAAAAAGAGCGGACCGTGAAAGGTCCCGATTTTTATACCTTGTCGAACAGCTGGATCAAGAAAAGCGAAACCGGCTTATGGGAGATCTACGTGGAAGGCGATGGCTTCGAGCGCGGTGTAACCGAAGGTAAGCTCAACAAGGAGCTGGCGGAAAAGCAGGAAGTGGCATTTGTGGACCAGCTTCAGAAAATGATCCCGAGCAGGGCCATGCTCAATTATCTCAAATTCTTTATCGGCTTTTTTAACCGCAACATCGACCAGTATGTGATCCCGGAATACAAGGAAGAGATCTACGGCGAGTCGCTGTACGCATCCGACAAGTTTGATTTCATCGCGCCAAAATATTACAGGATGCTGAATTATCATGCAGCGCACGACATCGGCCATGCGCTGCAGGATAAGAACATGACCGTAGGCTGTACCGCATTTGGTGCCTGGGGCGATAAAACGGACGACGGCACGCTGATCATCGGGCGCAATTTCGATTTTTATGTAGGCGATGCATTCGCGGAAGACAAGCTCATCAATTTTGTAAAGCCGAAGGATGGCTACAAGTTCATGATGGTGAGCTGGGCCGGCATGATCGGTGCGGTTTCGGGCATGAATGAAAAAGGCCTTACGGTAACGCTCAACGCTTCCAAATCGGAGATCCCCACTTCGGCAGCAACGCCGATCTCGCTGGTGGCAAGGGAAATTCTGCAGTATGCAAAAAATATAAACGAGGCGCTCGAGATCGCGAAGAAAAGAAAAACCTTTGTTTCCGAATCGCTGTTCATCGGCTCGGCGGCCGACAAGCGCACTGCGACGATCGAGAAAACGCCTTCGAGAACGGAGCTGTTCGAATCGCCGGAACCCGACTATATCATTTGCGCGAACCATTACCAGGGCAAAGCTTTCGAAACGGACAAGGTGAATTTGGAGAACAAGGAAAAGAGCTCTTCGTATTACAGGTACAAGCACCTCGACCAGCTGATCAGGGCGCAGCCGCAGATCACGGTGGGCGATGCCGCTGCGATCCTTCGCAACCGTACGGGCATGGATGGAAAGAACATCGGCCTCGGCAATGAAAAATCGCTGAACCAGCTGATCGCGCACCATGCGGTGATCTTTAAGCCGGAGCGATTACAGGTATGGGTCTCCACAAATCCATTCCAGCTGGGACAGTTCGTGTGCTACGATCTTAACAAGATCTTCGCGGAAGCGCCGGGACTGGATGTGAAAAAAGAGCTGTATGAAAAGCCGCTCAACATTCCTGCCGATACTTTTTTATATTCTGCCGAATTCGCCCGATTTAAAGCCTGGAAGCACATGAAGGAAGCGTTTCACACGGTTCATAAAAAGCAGCCGGATTATAAGGTGGATCAGAAAATAATCGACGCCTTTATCAGCTTTAATCCCGAGTCATGGGAAACGTATGCGGTCCTTGGCGATTACTATGCCGACAACAAAGACGGTGAACAGGCGATGCGTTATTATTCGCAGGCATTGAAGAAGGAAGTTACAACAGTGCAGGACAAGGAAGAAATTCAGAAGAAGATCAGCAAGATCGGCGCGGGATTGTAATTCATAAAATTCGTATATATTCGTTATTCGTACATGATCATTGGTTTAGGAACAGACATCGCCGAAGTGCCGCGCATTGCCAGGAGCATTGAGAACAACAGCTTTAAGGAAAAGGTGTTTTCCAAAGCGGAGATCGCGTATTGCGAAACCAAAGCCAACAAGGAAGAAAGCTATACTGCCCGCTTTGCCGCGAAAGAAGCGTTTTTCAAGGCATTGGGAACAGGCTGGCGCGGAGGAATGGCCTTTAATGAAGTGGAAGTATGGAACGATGAGCTCGGAAAGCCCACGCTGAACATTTTAGGGCAAACCGCCGAGATCATAAAGGAACGAAACATTAAGAGCATTCATGTATCGTTGTCGCACATAAAGAATATTGCAATGGCGACGGTAGTGCTGGAAGGATAGTAGTTAGTAAACAAGAACCGGCAGTCGTGATCCGAACGGAGTGAAATTAGCGTCAGTTCGAGTAGCGAGGTACGAGCATATCGAGAACAAGCCTCCCACTTTCTCGATACTCTCCCTTCGGTCGAACTCGAAATGACAAACACACAGATTCGCAATTAGTAAAAATTCGTAATTAGTAGAGATTCGTAATTCGCAGATATGATACCCCTTATAGAAACAAAATCCTTAGCGGAGCAAAAGAAATTCCAGGAGCAGCAATTGCCTGCCTTGCTGGCTTATCTGCAGGAGCATTCCACTTATTATGCGGATCTTTTCAGGAAGCACTCCATCGACATCTCAGCAATAAAAACGCTGGAAGACCTGCAGCAGCTGCCAGTTACTACCAAGGACGAACTGCAGGCCCGCAACAATGATTTCATCTGCGTGCCGCAGAACAAGATCATCGATTTTATCACCACCTCGGGAACACTGGGAGATCCGGTGCTGTTCCCGATGACCGATAAAGATCTCGACCGTCTTGCGTATAATGAATGCATCTCGTTTGAGTGTGCGGATTCCACGAAGGAAGATGTTTTTCAGCTGATGACCACGCTCGACAAGCGCTTCATGGCCGGCCTTGCGTATTTTCTCGGCATCAGGAAGCTGGGAGCCGGCGTGGTGCGCGTAGGCGGAGGCATCCCGGAGCTGCAGTGGGATACGATCAGGCGCATCAGTCCGACCGCCTTCGTAACCGTGCCCTCCTTTCTTTTAAAGCTTATCGAATACGCCGAAGCCAACGGCATCGACTACAGGAACACATCCATCACCAAAGCGATCTGCATCGGCGAATCGCTGCGCAACCAGGATTTCAGCCTCACCACACTGGGCCAGAAGATCAAAGATAAATGGGATATTAAATTATATTCCACCTATGCTTCCACCGAAATGAGCGCCGCATTTACAGAATGCGCAGCGGGCATGGGCGGGCACCATCATCCCGAGCTGGTGATCGTGGAGTTCCTCGACGAGAACAATAAACCCGTGAAGGAAGGCGAACCCGGCGAAGTAACCATCACCACCCTGGGAGTGGAAGGTATGCCATTGCTGCGCTTCAAAACCGGCGACCTTTGCAGTCATTATACGGAGCCCTGCAGCTGCGGCAGACAAACGATCCGCCTCGGGCCGATCGTGGGGCGCACCAAGCAGATGATCAAATACAAGGGCACAACGCTGTACCCGCCTGCGCTGTACGACATACTGAACAACATTGAAGGCGTGAGAAATTACGTGGTGGAGGTATTCACCAACGAGATCGGTACGGACGAGATCCTGATCCGCGTTGGCTGCGAGAGCATCCCGGAGAATTTCGAGAAGGACATCAAGGACCATTTCCGCGCGAAGCTCCGCGTAGCGCCGCAGGTGCGGTTTGAAGACCCCGATGTGATCAATAAGATCCAATTCCCTGAGCTCAGCCGCAAGCCGGTGGTGTTCTTCGATAAGCGCTAACAATATTCAACCCGTTATTATTATATGAAGAAAGCAGTACTGCTCCTGTGTTCGTTGGTAGCCGCTTTGACTATACTTTCCGCTCAAACCCCAAAGGAATACATTCCGCTGCGTTCGTACAGCCCGCTTCCTTCAACGCTGTTCCGCGAGCTTGAAAGCCAGATCGCATCCGACCTGGGCGACCGGTATAACAAGACCAGCGATGAGCAAAAAAGGAAATTCGATACGGTTTGCAACAACGATATTTTTCTGAGGAACCTGCTTCTGAGCGGTGAAGTGCTTTACAACGACAGCCTCGGGATATACGTGAACAAAGTGGCCGACGAGCTTTTTAAGGAGAATCCTGTTCTCCGGAAGCAACTGCATTTTTACATGCTGCATTCCTCTGCCGTAAATTCGTACAGCCTTGGCAGGGGATATATTTTTATCACCACCGGGCTTTTTGCACAGCTCGAGAACGAGGCCCAGCTTGCGTTCATACTTGCGCGGGAAGCCTCCCATTTTTTTAAGCACCATCGTATCGCAATCAACACTGTCATACCTTTCCGCCTCTACAACAGCGATCTTACGGCGTATTCGAAGCTGCTGGAAGAGAATGCCGATGAGCCCGGTGAGCGGGAAGAGCAGGAGGCGGATGACGAAGCCATGAAGCTCCTGCAAAAAAGCAGCTATAGCTTAAAAGGCGCGTTGGATGCCTTTGACCTGTTCCGGTACAAGCATCTTCCTTTCGATGATCCGGAATTCGATCGCTCGTTCTTTGAAACGGAGGATTTCCGGATCCCCGATGCAGTTTTTCTCAAAGATGTAACGCCGGTTACCGATGCTTATAGCAGCGAATACGGGCTGCAGCATTCGCCGGGTATAAAGAACAGGAAAAGAAGACAGGAGCTCGTTGTGGAAGAAGCAACACAAACAGGGCGTAAATTTATAAATCCCAAAGCGGAATTTATACGCTTGCGGGAAATGGCGAGGTTTGAGCTGTGCAGCGATCTGTTTAAGGACGGCGACTATAAGCAGGCTATTTATGCATCGTACTCCCTGCTGAAAAAAAATCCGGATAATCACTACCTTCAGAAAGTCATCAGCAAATCGTTGTATGCGCTCACAATAGCCAAATCCGTTTCGCACAGGAACGCAGTGCCGGTATATACGGGCATGCCCTTTGAAATGCTGCCGGAGGTGGAGGCTGTGCCCGCGCAGATGAGCTGGAGCAGTGTCGAGGGCAATCATCAGCGCCTCTCGTACCTGTTCGACCACATCGAAGCAAAGAGCCTTAATATTATGTCGGTATCGTATGCCTGGAGATCGTATAAGATCAGCGGCGACAGGTCGGTAAGGATCATTCTCGACAGCCTGTTAAAGGAGCTGTTCACAGTAAATAAGATGCGCAGTTCCGATTTTTCGAGGCTCAGCATGGCGGAGATCAAAACGCAGGATTCGTTAAAAGCGCTCGAGGACCAAAAAGCGGGGGAAACGGAGACAAGCAAATATGAAACGATCAGGAAGATGCAGGCCAAAAGCGAGGCTGCCTCACCGGATGCCAATAACAGGTATGCCTTTGTAAGCTATTTTAAAGATCCTGAATTTACAGGGATCTTTGAGCAGAATTACAAATCGTCGAAAGACAGCAAAGGCACCGGAAATAACAATATCGATCTTAGTATGGGAAGGGAAAAGATCCCGGGCGTCGTGATGCTTCGTCCCACCTATGCCAGCTACCTGCAAAAAGGGACCTATATGCTTAATTTCGATAAGCTGAAGGGAAGCATGGAGCAGAAGATGCAGCGGCAGCTCCGGGAACAGCTTTCGGCGCAGCGGGTCAGGTGTACGCACCTTTACGGCGATAGCCTGGCAAACGGGGATGCTGAAAAGTACAACGACCTGGCAGCGCTCCAGGGATGGATCACAGAACGTGAAGCGGCAGGGCGTAACCCGGATATCGCGCTGTTCGATCAGGAGCTTTCCGATGCCGTTATGGCAAAATACGGGGTTTCATGCGTGGCCGTTTGCAATGTGAGGGTATTGAAGGAAAAGGACGGCTACCGGTCTGTCCATCTGTTCAAGGTGTATGACCTTGTTACGGGGAAGCTGCTGCAGTTTAACATCCAGACGCTGGATTATATTTCCTCCGAGAATGAGATCGCCTTTTTTATTGCCAATTGCGCAAAAGAGCTGGGGCAACGGATAAAACGCTAAGGTTTTCGGTCGCTTTTTTTATTTTACGGCGACTTTCCGCCCGGATTTAATGTTAAATTTGCAAACACACAAACCCACAAAATCATTGACTATGAAAAAAATACTCTTGTTCGGGGCGATGCTGATCTCGTCCGTGCTTGCCATTGCGCAGGTGGAAGTAACAAATGGACCAAACCTTGAGAACGACAAGGATAACCAGATGAACCGTCTTCTCGGCGGCGACGACAACAGCTTTTATTGCTACCGGATCAGGAGCAAAGGCCGCGGAACCTCTTATTTCGTTGAAAAATACGACAAGGCATCCCTCAAGCCGGTGTTCTCGAAGGAGATCATGATGGAGGAAGACCGTCTCACCAAGATAGAGGACGTGGAATATGCCGCTGACAATGTGTACATCTTTGTAAGAAGCTACGATAAAGAGTCTAAAAAGATGTCGCTCTACTATCAAACGGTATCCTCTAACGGAACTGTTTCAACCAAAAAGACCGAGCTGGTATTCGTGAACTCCGACCATTACGAGTTCGTTGACTTTGAGATCTATCCGAATCCGTCCAAGACAAAATTCCTTGTGAAGGTATTTCACAAAGAGAGCAAGGACGACAGCTACAAAACGGATTTTCTTCTCGTGGGCGCAAAGGATATGAAAAAGATCTGGTCAAAACGCGTTGACTCCAAAGTGGGAGCTAAAGGCGGAGTGGCTTTCAGCTTCTGGGGCGTAAGCGATATCGATACAGGCTTCATCGGCTTGTTCCTCGATGACGAGGATAACATTTATTACGCATCCTCCTATTATGCAACCAACTCGTCGGATAAGGAGAAGCGCTATAAAGCCGCAGTGTCGGTGATCGAGGCCAAATCACAGGAGCCGAAAACAACCGAGCTTACATTTGAGGAAGATTACCTGGTGAAGGATGTGGAGTTTTCGAAGACGCCGAATGGCGAATTAGTGGTTGGAGGATTCCTGAAGGATGTGATCGAAAGAAAGGGAAGAGACCTTGTGAAAGTAGGGATCTTCAGCTTTACCATCAATATTTCAACTGCAGCTATTGTTGCAAAAACGGTGAAAATGTTTGATGATGCGCTGCTTGCAGCACTCGAGTCGAGCGCGAAAAAATCAAAATATTTCAAATACAAGCTCGACTATATTTTCCCGATCGGCAAAGACGTATATTATGTTGGCGAGCAGTACAGGGAAGAGGTTGTAACTACCTACAATGCGCAAACCCACACTACCTCAACACGCTATGTGTATGAGTACATGGATGTGATCGTTGCCAAGCTGAATGCAAAAGGAGAATTTGAGTGGATCAAAAATACACCGTTGAGGAACAACATGACCCTCAACTATCCTCACGTTTTCAAGCAGTACATCGCCGTACCTACTGATAAGGCGATCTACATCCTCAACAACGAGCATGAGAAAAACCTGGAGATCTACGCAGAGCCTGATTTTGAGCCGAAAGACCTCAAGAGCATGAGCGGGATCCACGGCAGCAACTTCGTATACACATCGGTGGATGCCGCCAATGGCAAGCTCACGCACAAGCTGATCTTTAACAACGAGGATTATTGCTTCGCGCCGATCCAGGAAAGGAATCCACAGTTTATGCCTCCAACCGACACGGAGATCTTCGTGAAGGGAAAATCCAATGATATTTATATTTATACGGAGGACAGGGGTAAGGACCGTTTCACCAAATTAGTTTTAAAATAATCTTAATTTTTTTCACACTATAGAGCTTCCGGGCCCTGTGCCCGGAAGTTCTTTTTTTATTCGCTGATGACTTTTACTATCTCCACTTTCCGAATTGCGTTTGCCTTGTTATTGCTGCCCTGCATCGCGCAGGCACAGTTTGATAAGAACTATACTCCCATATCCTCGTCCGGGACCCTTCCCGAGGAATTCATTAAAACCGCGAGGGCCATATCCGAAGAGGATGTGCGTACGGTAGCCAATGAAAGCGACCGCAGGGCGAAGGAACAGTTCATTATTGCCAATAATTATTTCCTGCGCGATCTGTTGCTCGGCGGCGATGTACTGGTGAATGACCCATTGTCGCTATATGTAAACAAAGTGGCGGATGAGCTGCTGAAGAACCAGCCGGCGATCCGGCAGAAGATCCACATCTATGTTACAAAATCATCGGATGTGAATGCGTATGCCTTCGATAAGGGATTCATATTTGTGAACGTTGGATTGCTCGCGCAGCTTGAGAATGAAGCGCAGCTTGCGTTTGTGCTTTCCCACGAGATCACCCACATTCTGAAAAAGCACTCGATCACGCAGTACATCGAAGAGATCCACCTGAGCACCGATAACACATACGATGTAGGAAGCGAGGAAAACAGGGTGCTTGCGAAATACCGCTTCTCCAAGGAGCAGGAGAGCGAGGCCGACCAGCAGGGTCTGGTGATGATGAAAGAGAGCGGGTACAGCATTAAGGCCTTGAACGGCGCATTCGACGTGATGCAGTATTCTTACCTGCCTTTCGAGATCCTGGAGTTCAAAAAAAGCTTTTTTGAGGATAACAACCTCATCATTCCCGACACGCTTAACCTGAAAAAAACATCGGATATCAAATCCAACGACGATTACGACGATACCAAAAGCTCTCACCCGAACATCCGGAAAAGAAAAGGAGCTATCGAGCCCGACCTCACCGTAAGCGATGAATCGAGCCGTAAGAAATACATTGTGTCGGAAGACGAGTTCAAAAAAACCAGGGAAATTGCCCGCATGGAGCTTTGCCGTTCCTACCTGATCAACCGTGATTATGTGAACGCGGTGTACGCGGCATATATCCAGCTGAAGAAATATCCCGATAACGTATATCTGAAAAAGGTGGTAGGGCAGGCTCTTTACAATATCCTTGTGAATAAGTCGACGCACAAAGGCGCGGTAGAGACCAGCAGCGGCGCCTATACATTTGACGATGACCTTTCTTCCAACAAATATTCAATTCCCGATTACGAGAAGATCGAAGGCGCTTCGCAAAGGCTGTATTACATGCTTGATAAAATGACTTCCGCCGAATTGAATACCGTTGCGCTTTCGTATGTATTCAAAGCGCATAAGCAGTCGCCGAACGACAAGGTGCTGAGTAACCTTACCGACAGTCTTTTTGCGGAGCTGGTTAATTCCAACAGTCTTTTTCCGGGTGATTTTTCCAAAAAGACAAAAGCCGAACTGAAGGCAAAAGATACCGTAAAGGCACAGCCGGAGCCGGAACAGGAGGAAAGTAAATATTCGCAGATCAAGAAGCAGCAGCAGCAAACAGAGGTTGCAACCGAAGAGAACTTTGTGAAATATGCCTTTGTAGACCTGCTGAAGGATGAAGAGTTTGTTACGCGTTTTTCAAAGATGGCCAAAGGCTTGTCGCATAAGCCGCTTGCCGACGATACTTATGTTCCGCCTTCCAAAAAGAAGAAATCCAAAAAGAAGAAAAAAGGAGATCAGCCGCTGCTCGGGATCGATAAGGTGGCGTTTATTTCACCGTTCTACATGAAGGTAAGGGCGAAGCACGGAAAAGAATATGTATTGTATTACGAGTCGGAAGAAAAGCAAAAGTTCCTTTCGGAGATCCAGGAAAAATGTGCCGACAGGCTGCATTTGCAGTATGCACATATTTCGGTGAAGGACCTGGAGAACGGCGATATCAAAAGGTATAACGACAATGCGCTCATCAATGAATGGCTGAGCGAGCGGTTCAGGCATGGCGATAACAACGATGAGATCGTGACCACTTCGGAATATACGCAACGCCTTGTTGAAGAGCTGGGGACCAAATACATCGCCTGGACGGGTGTGTATAATAAAAAGGGGAAGGCGTCGAGAAACACCTACTTCTTCATGCTGATGGATATTGAAACAGGCAAGCTGATGAAGTTCGAAACACGCTACGGCCGCATAAAAGATACCAAGGATGTGATCACATCGCTTGTGTATAATTCCCTGATGCACGTTTCAAAAAAGCCGAAATCATGAGCAGTCCGTTATTGAAGCGCCTTGGAGCAGGGCTTATTTTGTTGCTTTCATTTCATGCTGTTGCACAGGTTCCCGGGTACATGGGCCGGCGGCTTACGCTGGGCTATTCCCTTAACTGCTTTCCCTCTCTGCTTGGTCCTGCAACATACGGAAGCAGCGGATTAAACGCCACGCATGGCTTTAACCTCGAATACATTGCCGGTAAGAAAACGAACGTTTGCGCCTCCTTCCAGCTTCTGAAAACAGGCGTTTATGAAACCGGCGGATACGCTTTGGAAAATGGTGAAGCGGAAGTGCTGCTTCAATTGCCGTCAAAAAATATTACAGCGGGACTGAAATTCTTTTCGAAGAGCGCACAATTCTCCCCGATCGGGAAATACAATAAGTTTGAGCTGATGGTGATGTTTTCCGACCTTGCTTATAAAGGCAAAACCCTTTATTCCTATAAAGACTTTGCCCTTCTGTTCACCATGGGCCGCCAGCGCGTGGTATTTAACAGGCTGGTGCTCGACGGAGGACTACAGTTCGGTTTTCTGCCTGCCGGTTACCTGGGAGGACTCTTTAATTCGGTTGAACCCGGATATGAATATCACTACGCTGTTCGTGAACGCCTTTTCCGTCACCAGCTTTTTAACTTACACCTTGGAGTCAGCTTTTTAACACTATGAAACAAAAAAACATCAACCTTGTACTCATCCTGCTTTTTATGTATGCAGGAAAATTAGCCTCACAGGTTCCCGGATATATGGGAAGGCGATTGATCGCGGGGTATTCAACCTATGTATCACCGGCGCTGGTAAGCCCTACCGCGCAACATGCTTCACCGGGAGTGAATATCACACATTGCTTTAACCTGGAGTATGTGATCAGGAACAGGACCATGGTTTGTGTGGGATACCAGATGCTGAATACGGGCACGGAAAAAACGGACGGCTACGGTTATTTAGATGCTACTCCCTATGGTTATTATGATTTTCAAACGGCGACCTACCGGCCGGATAACAGACTGCCCATGCAGTTGAAAGGCCGGAACATTTCATTCGGATTTAAATTTTTCAGGAGAGGCGTTTTAGCACCTGCCGGCGCGTATCAAAAGCTTGAAATGATCGTGATGTCCAATAATGTCACCTATCAAAAGAACGGGTTCTACCCGCAGGGAAGTCTTACCTCGCGGTTGACGCTGGGTACCGGCGATTACGATTTTAAAAATGTAGCCTTTGCGCTTACGCTGGGAAGGGAACATGTTTTTTTCGACCGCGTGGCCGTGGATGCCGGTCTCAGGTTTGGGATCATGCCGGGAGTGGTACTCGGAAAGATGGGTGACTTTCTTTTCGACACCAGCTCTAATAGCTATAACACCCAGATTCAGCAGAATGCAAACTGGAGGCTACAGGGCACGCAGCTGATCAATTTTCATATCGGGATCGGCTTCCTCGCTTTCTGATCATTTCTTCATCCACTCTTCGATCTCGCCCTGGTCGAGGTCGATGTAGTTCACATCGTGCTCCACCATTCCGTTGTTCACAAGGTAGATCACAGGCATATTGGTGCCCGCAAGGTAAACGAAAGGCCTTCCGAGCAGCATGCAATGCGGAATCCCATCCGTGTGCGTATCATCGAAGAAGGGTTTTAACTTGTCATCATCCCCGTTCAGCACAAAATAAAAAGAGATCTCCGGGTTGCGCTCATGCATGATCCGGATCTTTTTTGCGGCGATGCGGCAGTGCGGACAGGTAAGGCTCATGAAGGCGATGATGTGCTTGCCCTCCGATAATGTTCTCGGCGGCACATTCAGCTTTGCATTGTTGTACAGCGAATCGAGCTCCAGCTTGTAATTCTCTTCCGGCTTGTTGAGGTATGCTTTTGAATAATCAAGCTCCACGGTGTTGAGGATAAAAGGCAATGAAACAGCCGAAAGGGCGCAAACAATAAAAAGATATTTCGAGAACTTACCCATGTCCCAGCCTTCGTGAAATTTATACAGCACGGCGAGCACGGCAAGCATGATGATGTTCTTGATCAGCGCCTGCAGCGGGGTCATTGCGATGGCGGTGCCGAAGCAGCCGCAGTTGCCTTTGTTGCCCTGGAAAGCGATCTGGAGAACAAGGTAAACGCAGAAAAAAAGAAGAATCCCGATGCTCAGCTTATAGGTCACCTTCCGTAAAAGCAGGTTGAGGAGCAATGCAAAACCGATGAGGAATTCCATTGCGATGAGCAGGCGTGCAATGAAAGGTGCCGTTTGCCAGTTGGCGATGCCGAGGTCGACAAACGTGAGCTCAAACGGCTCAATAGGATATAGCTTGATGTAAGCCGAAAATATAAATACGGCTCCCATGAGGGCGCAGATCAGGCTGAAAAGTATCTTTTTTAGCATGGCACAAAAGTAGAAAATTATGAGCGCAGTGCCTAAGATTTATCATTCCTTAACAATTTCTGATTCGGGAACCTTATACTTGCTGATCCTGCTGAGCAGGTTGCGGTTCAGGATCACCACGGAAGTAATGATCCCGGCGAACATGGCGGAGCCGACACCGACGCATACGATGTCCTGCCCCGTAAGGTACAGGTTTTTGTAAGGCGTGGTGGCGCGCAGCTGCTTGAGGGTAAAACGCTCCGGGCTGTGCTCGAGTCCGTAGATCTCGCCGCGCTCATAATTGCTGAAATGCCTTGTGGAAAGCGGGGTGGAGAGCTCGCAAACCTCGATCTTTCCTTTCAGCTGCGGCAGCACGCTGTACAGCTTTTCGAGCAGGCGGTCCTGCATCTGCTCTTTGTAGCGGTCGTAGTCGTCGCCGCGCTTTTTCCATTTCATATCCTTCCATTCTTCCACCCATTCGTACGGACAGGATGCAATTACCTGCACCGTGCTTGTATCCGGGTGCCTGCGCGCCCAGTCGGTATCCTTTGCCGAGGGAAATGAAATATAGCTGAGCGATGGTTCCCAGTGCTTGTGCTCCTGGTGCGCATTGTAATCCTTATCCAGCTCATAGCTGCTGTACAGCCAGATGTTGTGCTTCGGCAGCGCAAGTTCCGCATCGCTCCCTTTGAGGCCTACATAAAGACAGATATGCGATACGGATGCTTTCAGGTTATTGATCTCGGTGGTGCTTTCGCTTTTTTCCGTACGGATGAGCTTGTTGTAGGTATTGTGAATGCCGGCATTGCTGATGATCTTGCCTGCGCTGAGTATGTCGCCGTTCTCCATCTCCACTCCCGTGGCCTTGTTCTTCTCGATCACGATGCGCTTCACCGGTGCGCTGATCGCAATGGTGCCGCCATTGGCCTCGATCACGCTGATAAGGCTTTTCGGGATGCTGGAAGAGCCGCCGACAGGGTAATTGCCGCCATCGAGGAAATGATCGGTAACCATGGCATGGATCGCGAAGCTGCTTTTTTTAGGAGGCAGGCCGTAATTGCCGCATTGCGCCGATAATACGGAGATGAGCTTTTCATTTGAAGTTAACCCGCGGATCACTTCATAGGTTGTTCGCTGTGAATATTTGTAAAACCCTCTTCTCAGGAAATAGCCGATGCTCCTGCTCAGCCAGCCGGGCATTGTTCGCTCGGCGAAAAACATGAGGGAAAGTCCCGCCACTTTTGAAACGAGCCTGTAATACTCGCGGATGGCTTTTTCCTCCGCGGGAAAGTAAGCGATCATCTGCTGCAATTGCTCTTCACGCCCTGCCATAAAATTATATACATCCCCGGCGATGATCGCCTGGTCGTACACCTTTCCCATGTCCGACCATTTCAGCTTTCCATCGGTCACATAATCAAAGGCCTTCCGTAAAAGCCCGTCTTTGATATTTACCTGTCCCACGTAATGTACGCCCACATCCCATTCAAATTTTTTCCGCTTGAAGGTATGTGTGAATCCCCCGGCCACATAATGCTTCTCAAGCACCAGCACCTTTTTGCCCGCCTTCGAAAGGATGGCGGCGGTGGTGAGCCCGCCCATGCCGGAGCCGATGATAATGGCATCGTAATGGCTGCGGGCCAGCTCCGAAGAGTACAGGTTCTTCATGTTGTATTTCTTTAAGAAGGTTGCGAATGATCCGAAGACCCGGCTAAGATAGTTGTAATTGTGCGGCTAATATACAAATGTCCCGGAATAACGGCGATTTACGTTCGTATAGTAATAATACGATGGTGTAATGCGCAGCCACAGCGGTTTGTAGAAAGAAAATCACAGCCATGCTGGAATAATATTTTATATCCGTGTTTTGCGCTGGATTTATTCATCGCAGAGGAATGTTCAATCAAATTATAGCGGGCGGAATATGATCTTAAATGAAGTTAGAGTTATGCGTGGCCCGAATATGTGGTCACCTATCCATAGAAAGCTAATTGTCCTGAAGCTGGACTTAACAAAATACGATGAGAATTTTATAAAGGAGAAGACGAAGGCGGTACAAAGCATTGTGCCATCCCTGCCGCAAGCCACTGATGAGAACGGCTACATGGCTTTTGCACGGCTGGTCGCCGCTGTAGCAGCACAGGCGCAGCCGCAGAAGGACCTGTATTCGAATGTGGAGCTGAAGGGAAAGAATTCCTATTACGCGATCTTCGGCTACGGATATGAGGGAGCGGGAGTGGAAGCCGGTTATATGGTGTGCGAGGCATTGGAAGATGTGCTGGAGGGCAAGGCTGATTTCGATCTCGCGCCCATCCAAAAGGAAATAGCTGAAATGTCGAGCCGCTCGGGATTGGGGCCGAGCACGTTTTCCATCGTGGAAGCTGCTGAGAAAAGGAACATTCCCGTTAAGAAATTACCGGGAGGATTTATTCTGTTGGGGCAGGGGAAATATCAAAAGAGGATCTCCGCATCGATCTCTGAAACCACCGGGTATATAGCGGTGGAGGTCGCGGGTGACAAGGAGCTCACCAAGCAGCTGCTTGAATCGGCATTTATACCTGTGCCTGTGGGCGTGCTGGTGCGCAATGAGGAGTCGCTCATGGAGGTAAGCCGGGAGCTTGGCTATCCGCTGGTTACAAAGCCGCTCGACGGCCACCAGGGAAACGGGATCACCAGCGACATCACCCAATTCGATACGCTGGTAAAAGGTTTCAGGATCGCGAAGGAATTCTCGAACTCCGTGATCGTGGAAAAGCATATTAAGGGCGAGGATTTTCGCTTCCTCGTGATCGGCTATAAATTGGTTGCCGTTGCAAAGCGCACGCCGGCATGTGTTACCGGCGACGGTGTTTCCACGATAGCCGAGCTGGTTGCCAGGGTGAACACCGATCCGCGCAGGGGAAGCGGCCATGGTAACATTCTTACCAGGATCGAGATCGACGAAAATTCACTGCAGCTGCTCAGATCGAAGTCGCTTACCGTTGATTCGGTAGTAAAGGAAAATGAATGCGTGTATTTAAAAGATACCGCCAACCTCAGCACCGGCGGCACCGCCGTGGACGTAACCGACGAGGTTCACCCGGAAAATGTGCTGCTGGCCGAAAGAGCGGCAAGGATCATCGGTCTCGATATTTGCGGCATCGACGTTATTGCGCCGGATGTAAAAACACCGCTGCAAAAAAACGGCGGCGCTATCCTCGAAGTGAATGCTGCTCCGGGATTACGGATGCACATCGCACCTTCCGGCGGTACTCCGCGGAATGTAGGCGACCCGGTGGTCGACCTGATGTTCCCCGCTGGCTCACCGGGCCGGATTCCGATCATAGCGATCACCGGCACCAACGGCAAAACAACTACGAGCCGCCTCATGGCGTACATTGCAGGAGTTCAGGGTTACAACGTGGGCTTCACGTCCACCGATGGCATCTATATAAACGATACCTGTATTTACAAGGGCGACTGCTCCGGGCCGAAAAGCTCGGAAATGATTTTGCAGGAGCCATCCATTGATTTTGCGGTGCTCGAATGCGCCCGCGGCGGCATCATCCGCTCGGGGCTGGCCTTCGATGAGTGCGATGTGGCCATCGTCACAAATGTGGCGGCGGATCACCTCGGGCAAAAGGATATTTACACCGTGGAAGATCTTGCGAATGTAAAGGCCGTGGTGCCGCAGTCGGTTTCAGAGAAGGGCTATGCGGTGCTGAATGCTTCCAACGACCTTGTGTATAAGATGCGTGAAAAGGTGAGAGGCCGGGTGGCGCTTTTCAGCATCGATCCTGACAACCCGCGCCTGAAGAAACATGTAGGGGAAGGCGGCACGGT
>Ga0157372_10000161_pt1 | contig 73463 bp, 59 predicted proteins | sample C55metaG_FD_115307 | JGI IMG/M metagenome (GOLD analysis project Ga0157372, IMG submission 115307) | Corn rhizosphere microbial communities from Kellogg Biological Station, Michigan, USA - C5-5 metaG | ecosystem: Host-associated > Plants > Roots > Rhizosphere > Soil | place: USA: Michigan... | reverse complement strand
TCACTGAAAGCGCTGCTGAGCTCCAGCGGCAGCACCTCGAAGCGGTTCCTGAACTCACGCAGGGAATCCTGCGCCTGCACATTGAATTGCAGGAGGGCGATCACAAGAATAAGAGCGCTCTTTTTTATCATATCAGAAATACCTTGGACTTTTTGTATTTACTTTATAGCTGAACAGGTACCTGAGCATGAATTCATGGCTTCCTGCGGAGTAGCGGCTGAGAGAGCTGAGTGTGTAATCATAGCAGTAACCCGCGCTGAACTGTTCATTGAGCTTCAGGTCGATAAAAGCGTAAGCTGCATCATTGCTGCGATAGCCGATGCCTAACCCAAAGATCTCCTTTATATACGCCGAGCAGGAAATGTCCGCTTCGGCCGGCGAGCCTTTCATGTATTTTAATAATCCGGCCGGCCGCAGTGTAAGGTTGTCGTTCAGCTTTACCAGGCATCCTGCCGACAAAAGAAAAGGCGTATAGGCAAGGTCGGCATCTTTGCCGGTGCTGTAGAGCTGCGGCGACGAAAGGCCGATGAACATTTTTTCCGCCTTGTAAAAAATTCCCGCTCCAAAAACTCCCGCTGTACTTTTCTCCGGCACATCGGTAAACACGGGATCATTGCCCTCGGTAGTCTCGATCTGGCTCCAATTATTTTTATTGAATTCAAGCCCGCCCTGCAGTCCGAACGAAAGGCTGCCTTTTCCGGCTTTGATCCGGTATGCGTACACGCCGAGAAATTTTGTTTCACAGCTGAGCCCGAACTTATTGTTCAGAAAGACAAGTCCTGCATTCGCTTTCCGGTTCCTGAGCGGACTGTGAACGGCAATGCTGAGGTTCTGCGGAGAGCCTTCCATTCCTGTCCACTGATTCCTGTAGATGCTTGTAAAATTAAGCGCTTCCTGGCTTCCGCCATAGGCGGGATTGATCAGGATTCCCGAAAAATAATACTGGCTGTACAGGTAGTTATGCTGGGCATAGCCTGCTGCGCTGATAAAAAATAATATGATGAGTAATTTTTTCAATTTCATTTTGTTTTAATGATCACGAATCCGCTGTACTGCATTCCCGGCATCACTTCGAGGATAAAGTAATACGTATCGTCGGCCAGCTTCTGGTTGTCCGAGTTCCTTCCATCCCATTCATTGCTGTACTCATTGCTGTCGTACACGGTGTTTCCCCAGCGGTTGAACACACTGAACTTCACATGCGGATAATATTCAAGCGCTTCGATGGCATACGTATCGTTAATGCCATCGCCATTGGGTGAAAAGCCATTTGGAATGTGCAAAGGGTTCATGGTCACCGTCACATCGTCGTAACTTGCCGGGCATGCGCCATTCCTGATCTCCCATCGATATACATTTGTGCCGACCGCAAAGCCACTTGCCGTTGTTAAAGGATCTGTTACAGAAGCGATGCTGCCGGTTCCCGAAAGCTGCGACCAAGTGCCGGTTCCCACGGAAGGCATATTTCCCAGGAGCTGCACGAAAGGAATGTCCGTTGTGAGATCGGCACCTGCATGTGCCGTGTCCGGTAATTCATCTACAGTAATGGTAACGGTTGCCACCGAAGAAGGACATACGCCGTTCGAGATCGTATACGAAAAAACATTCGCCCCCGGGGATAGGCCGCTTACCGAAGCGAGCGGCGCCGATGGAGAAGAAACAGACCCGCCGCCGGAAATCATTGCCCAGGAAGGGTTACCAACCGCCGGAATATTTCCGTTCAGCGGAACTGATGGGGCGGAGATGCACACAGAGCGGCTGTTACCTGCATCGGCAGTCGTAGGCAATGCGTCGACACGGATATTCAGTGTTGACACGGAAGCAGGGCACACACCGTTCGTGATCGTCCAGGCCAGCGTGTGTGTGCCCGGCGCGCTCATATTCACGGTTGACACCGGCGAAGATGCATCTGAAAATGTGCCTGCGCCCGACTGTACCGACCATTGACCTGTACCGGTCACAGGAACATTTCCCGCGAGGTTCAGTGTGGGCGAGCTTTCACAGGTGATTTGATCCGCGCCGGCAAAAGAGCTGTCGGGAAGCGCATCCACAACAACATTCACCGTTGAAACGGATGCGGGGCACACGCCGTTGGAAACTGTCCACTGAAAGGTATTTGCTCCGGGCGCAAGTCCCGAAACTCCCGTAGAAGGCGAAGACGCAAGCGCAATGCTGCCGCTGCCGGAAAGCTGCGTCCACACTCCTGTTCCCACAGAAGGAGCAAGAGCGTTCATCGTTGCCGCAGATGACGACACACAAACATGCTGGTCGCTTCCGGCGTTCGACGTGCTCGGCATCGCGTCGATCATCAGCGAAACCGTATCGGAAGAAGAAGGACAAACACCGTTGCTGATCGTCCAGCTCATTACGGCAGTTCCAGCGCTTAACCCGCCGAAGGATGATGTTGCCGATGATGCGTTGCTGAAGGAACCGCTTCCTGCAACCAGGGACCAGGAACCTGTTCCCACCGATGGGAAGTTTGCATTCAGGGCCGCGCTGCCTGCGGAAATACAAATGGTTTGATCGGCGCCTGCGATCGCTGCTGTCGGCACCTCGTCGGCATGAACTATAGCAGAATCGATGGAGACTGGACACACGCCATTGCTGACAGTCCATTTAAAAATGGCCGCTCCCGGAAGCAATCCGCTTACAAGCGTAGCCGGGGAAAGCGGCGAAGAAATGGAAGCGCTGCCCGAAACGAGCGACCATGCGCCTGTTCCCGTTACCGGCGATAACGCGTTGAGATTAGCAACCGGGTTAGAGATACAGATCGTTTGATCGCTTCCGGCATTTGCAGCATCAGGCATGGCATCGATCCTGATCATCACGGTATCTTTTGATGATGCACAAACGCCATTGCTGATCGTCCAGCCTAACACGGAAGTGCCCGGACTGAGCGCGCCGAGCGATGCTGTAGCGGATGTTGAATCGCTGAAAGAGCCGCTGCCCGAGATGAGCGACCATACACCCGTACCGGTAAGCGGGACATTTGCATTGAGCGGAACTGCTCCCCCGGAAATGCACACCACCTGGTCGGCGCCGGCTACCGACAATGTAGGCTGCAGGTCCACGAGTACATTCAGCGAGTCGGACGAAGAAGGACAAACGCCATTGCTTACCGTCCAGCGGAACATATTATTTCCGGGCGTTAAGCTGTTGACAGCTGTGGACGCAGAAAATGGCGAAGCAACTGTTCCGCCGCCGGAAATTATTGTCCACATGCCGCTTCCCGTTCCCGGGATCGTTGCATTGAGCGTGGTGAACGGAGCGGATGCGCAGATCTCCTGGTCGGGGCCGGCAGAAGAAACATCCGGCAGCGCATCCATGGAAATGCTGACCGTATCGGATGAAGAAGGACACGTTCCGTTGGAAATCGTCCATGCAAGCACCGTGGTGCCGGCGGAAGAGCTGCTTAACGTGCTGTTCGCTAAAGCAGCTGAAGCAAGGGAGCCGCTTCCGGAAACGATCGTCCACAAGCCATTTCCCACTGCCGGCACATTTCCTGCCAGCGTTGCGCCGGATGCAATGCAAACGGTTTGGTCGGCCCCGGCGATGGCAGGTGTCGGAAGTGAATCTACGAGGATCCGCACGGTATCAACTGATGAAGGACATGTGCCGTTCGTGACTGTCCATGTAAGCACATTTATGCCTTGTGAAAAAGTTGCTGCGGATGAAGGTGAAGATAGCGAGGTGATGCTGCCGCTTCCGGAAACAATGTTCCAGGTTCCGTTACCTATCGATGGCACAGCAGCATTCAGGCTGGTTCCGGATGTTACGCAGATCGCCTGATCGGCACCGGCGCTTGAAACGGAAGGCATTGCATCCACGGAAAGTGTAACAGTTGATGAGCTTGATGGACAAACACCGTTCGAGATCGTCCACTGAAAAATATTGCTGCCCGGCGCGAGACCGCTGATACCGGTTGTTGCAGAGCCTGAGCTGCCGATGGTTCCCACACCCGAAACGAGGGTCCACACGCCTGTACCGATCACCGGTGCATTCGCATTCAGCACGGCAGTTCCCGGAACAGCGCATAAGGTTTGCGGCGTACCCGCTACCGATACGTCAGGATGCTGATCAACTGAGATCGTGATCACGTTGCTCAGGTTGGTATTCATGCAGGCAGCTGCAGAAAAGATCCTCCTCCGGTAGTAGCTCACACTGGTCAATGCAGGAGCTGAATAATTCTGCGTGTTGTTAATTCCGGTCGCAGGCACCCATGTAACATTATCGCTGCTTTGTTCCCACGCGTATGTGAATGCGGGAGTGCCGCCGGATGGCAGGCTGCCGCTTAACAGTGCCGGCGCAGTGCCCGTGCACACCGTTTGAGAGGACGAGATCGTATTGTTCAGTATGGTTGGACATGCGATCTTCGCTATAAAAATGTTAGGGCCGCCATCGTCGGTAAGCATAGAGCCTCCGAATACAGGCTCTTTTTTATATTCACCGGCAATATACACTTCATTGAGCGTGTTACAGGCTATTCCATAGGGCTCATCCCTGCCGTTGTTCCCGGATTCCCGGACCCAGCGGTATGCTCCCGCCGCCGTGTACGAAACAACGAAGATCTGCTCGCCGTCGCCGCCGCCTGCTGTGAAAGTGGGCCCGCCTGCAAAGCTGATGGAATTTTTATAAAAGCCGCCGACATATAAGTTTCCAAACTCATCATTGGTTACGCAGAGCGCGCCGTCATCATCGCTGCTCGCTTCGCTGATCACCCATTGCGTGGTTCCCGCAGCTTTGGTAAGCTGCGCTACATACATATCGGTATGCGTTCCCGAAGCGGCAACAGGATTGGATGCATAGCCCGGGAAGTTAGCATTCGCTCTCAGCGTTCCGGTAAGGTACACCATGCTTCCCGAAGCGCTGACGGAATATCCCTTTTCATCCTCGGTGCTGCCGATATCGCCAGCCCACCTGAAGGCGCCGGATGTGGAATAGGAAAGCGCGTACGCATCGGTTTTTGTCGGACCGATATTCGTGACCGCTGAAGAAAGGATCCCCGAAGAATTGAAAATGGAAAATGTTGCGCCTTTGAAGTCGCCCGTTACATACACCGCAGAATTATCCGCTGCGATATCACGGCCGAAAGATGCCTGTGTTGCCCCTGCATCGGCCAGCCAGAGCTCATTGCCCGAGAAGCTGTAGGAACATACAAAAACATTCTGCGTTGCATTATTGGCGACTGTATTGAACGTTCCGAAAGAGCCCGAGTTGGAATAATAGCCCGTTACGAACAGCGCGGAGGAATTAAGGCATACGCCCAAACCTGCATCTCCCGCAGCTCCGCCACCCTTCTTCACCCACAGGAGCTGACCCGCAGCATTGTACTTTGCGATAAACACATCAAAGTTACCTGTTGCAGTAAGGCTGGTGGCTGTGGATGCCAATCCGCTGAAATCGGTCGTATTCTCGAATGTTCCCGTTACGTAGATGTTGCCCGATGAATCGATCGCGACGCCGTTACAAACATTATCGTGGTTATTGCCGATCTTAAATCCCCAGATCACATTCCCTGCTGGATCATATTTGGCGACGAAGCCTCCCTTCGTGGAACCCGAAAATGACGAACCGTAGAAGGAGACAAGGCTGCTGCCGTATTTCCCCACCATTACCGCATTCCCGGAAACGGGATCAACAGCCACATCATTCGCCAGTTCCGGCGCGCCTGTATGTGCATCCCTGCCCCAGCTCCAGTTTGGCTGCGCGCTTACCCCCGTACAGAGGAATACCGGCAGGAAACAAATGAAGCTGATCCCGCGGAAAAGAAATATCCTTATTTTTTGTAAAGGTTCAACCATTTTTGAAAGAGTAGCAAAAATGATATAAGACATAATTATGCCATGCGGATTTTCCGAACGATCAATCCAGGCATTCCCACAGGATGTTCTTCTGTGGCGGGGAATACTTATAATCGGGCAGCGTGAACTCTTCCATGTAAATGATCCTTACCGTTTTCACTTTCAGGTCGGGATGCTCCTCGTTCCAGATCCTTCTCGAGTAATTGCAGTAATATCCGCGCATGAATTCATTGTCAGCGAAGATCATGTTCTCCGAATATTTTCGCCAGCGATCGTTCTTAAACATCGACACGATGTGCTCCGGTTTCCGGTAATCGGGTTCCTTTCCCGTAAGGAGATCCACCTGCCGCTGATCTTCGGTAACACCTTCCAGGATATACCAGCCATCATCCTTGAACACTCCCGGAGCAAACATGCCCCAGTTCTGGTCGAGCCGCAGGCCGTAGCCGATAAAGCGAAGGTTGTCGGAAAGCCTGCTGCGGATAAAGGAAAGGTTGCTGAAGTTCCAGTCGAATACGAAAAAGATAAGGAATACAAGAATGGCTGTTCGCACCCGCTCCCTGAACAGCGGATAAGTATAGTTGGGGCGCTTCCATTTTATGACGAAGCTTGCGAGAAAAGCAATTCCCGTGAACGATTTGCGTACCCTTCCTTTCAGTCGCTGCAGCTTCCTGTCGAAAATGTCCATGGCAGCAGAAGGCAGAATACCGATGGATGTAGAGATCCCGATAAGCGGGAACAACCCGATAAACAACGTAGAAAAATTCATGAGATGAAAAAGCATGATCGATACCACGGCGATCGACCTGAACAGCTGATGCATGAAGGGTATAAAAAACAGGACAGGCACGAGGAGCTCAAAGTAATAGGCTACCGCCGTGCAGTTTTTAAGAAATTCGGGGTAGTAATAAAAATATTTTATCACAGGGTACGTGATCTGGTCGAGACTGTAGGCATAATACATAGCAGTGAAGTCGCGGCTCCATTCCGGCCCCTTCAACAGCGCCGATCCGGTGTAGATGTAACAGATCTGCAATACATAGGCAACGGTTGCGGCGGTAAGAATATACGGACCGGTCCTGTCCACGCGGTCGATCAGGTGATCGCATGAGTAGCGCGCACCCCATGGAATAAAAATTCCCCAGAACAGAACCATGCGCAGCAGATCATCGCCGCCCTGCAGGATCAATCCGTTCCTGTTGTGCAGGGAGAGCATCATGAGCCAGGAAAGAAATGTAAAGAGTTTTGTGCGGTAGCCGATGAACAGCATCACGCCGCAAAAAAAAGCGAACAGGAACAACAGCAGCTGCACCTGCCAGAGCCCACTGATCGTATGAAAAGAAATAAAATAAGCATTCCAGCTGTGCTGAAACAGCGCTTCCAGCGGCAATACGCCGGTATTGGCATAAAATGCTTCGAGGTCGGTCAGCCTGATCCCCAGGTCAAGTAAAATAACGCTTGCAATGCACACTCTCATGAGTGCCAGCGCGCGTACATCCAGTGTAAGATATTTCATAGCTTATTTCTTATTACATAAATAAAGCCACCCCGGAAGATGGCTTTATTCAGAAAATATGATCGCAGGAGATATTACATTGTTGTAGATCCTGTTGAAGATGTGCTTGAAGTACCGGAGGTGCTTGAAGTGCTTGAAGTACCTGAAGTGCTTTTTGTTGTGGAGCCGGTACCTTTAGTGCTGGAAGTAGAACCTGTATTACCGGTTGTGCCGCCGGTAGAACCGGTGCTGCCTGTTGATCCGGTGCTTTTGGTTGTAGATCCGTTACCGTTGGTTGTAGAACCTTTGGAACCATTGGTTGTTGAACCATTGCCGTTGGTTGTAGAACCGTTACCATTGGTTGTGGAACCGTTGGAAGTAGATCCTGAGCCTTTAGTAGAACCGGAGTTTTTTGTAGAGGAAGTGCTGCCGGTAGATGAGCCGGTTCCTTTCGTTGATTTTGTAGAGCTTGTTCCGGAAGTTGATTTCTGCGAAGTTTTCGATGAATCTTTTCCGTTTGTTGTTCCGTTTGTTGTTCCGTTGTCAGTTCCTGTAGAGCTTGTAGTGCCCGTTGTACCATGATCCATTCCGGTAGTTCCATTGTCTGTTCCGGTAGTTCCATGATCCATTCCTGTTGTTCCGTGATCCATGCTTGTTGATCCTGTAGAACCTGTAGTTCCGTGATCCATGCTTGTAGACCCTGTGGATCCTGTTGTTCCCTGGTCAACGCTTGTCGATCCGGTTGTTCCCTGGTCCATACCGGTTGACCCTGTGCTTGTTTCTGTCTGCTGTCCGCGCGATTCTGCAGAGGCTGATGTAGTTCTCGTAAGTCCAAGTATGATCACCGAGGATGCAATGCAGCCTGCAAGAAATAAATGATTTTTTTTCATAGCTATTAAAGTTTTAAAAGTTTAAATTTGGGTTAATTGGTTTTCAACAGCCTATTAAAAACTCGTACCAGAGCGCTTATCCGTACTTTAAGCAACGGCAAAAAATCTGGGGAAATAAGTCTACGTATAGTGGAGATTCACCCCTTTCGCGGCTCTTTTCGCATTAAAAAAGCTGTGAAAACAGGCGAATTTCAGAATGGTATGCTTTCTGCCATATCATTAAACCTGGAATAAAAAATAAAAAAGCCTACCATACATATTACAGCTTAGAGTGTTATTCACCTAAATCATTCATCATGAAAAAAATCTACTTCCTCCTGTTCTTCATCGCCTTTTTAAGCTTCTCCTCCTCTGCGCAGCACAGCTGGAGCGCCTATGGCGATCGTCCCAACTCTTCAGTATATTCAATTGTGCCCGACTCCGACGGTATTTTTTATATTGGCGGCTCCTTCACGGTTATCGGTACCGACAGCATCGGCGGCATCGCGAAATGGAATGGCACCAAGCTCTCGAAGCTTGGAATGAAAGGGATCACCGGTTCGAAAGTTGCTGCAATGGTCAAATACAACGGCGGGATCGTGGCGGCAGGAAATTTCAGCAAGATCGATACTGCGAACTGCAACAACATCGGCTTCTGGAACGGATTGAAATGGGCCCCGATGGGCAGCGGGCTCGACTATACAGGAGCCACTACAGTAAGCACGCTCACTGTTTATAACGGTGATCTTTATGCAGGCGGAACATTCAGTACTTCCGGAAACACCACGATTCACAATATCGCCAAATGGAACGGCAGCTCCTGGGTTGGCCTGGGAAGCGGCGTTAACGGAACAGTACGGGCGATGTGCGTTTATGACGGCGATCTGTATGTTGCCGGAACGTTCACTACTGCCGGCAGCGTTTCCGTGCACAACATCGCACGCTGGGACGGAAGCAGCTGGCACGACCTCGACGGCGGCCTCGAATATACAGGCGCAACAACAGTAAGCACGCTGCATGTGTTCGGCGGCAACCTGTATGCGGGAGGAAATTTCAACACAGCGGGGGGAGAAAGCGCCGCACACATCGCGAAATGGGATGGCACAAGCTGGACAGACATCGGCAGCGGAATGAGCTATACCGGCGCAACAACCGTTAGCACGCTCTGCATTCACGATTTTGACGGCAAGCTGATCGTAGAAGCGAAATACAGATCGGTGGCCGATACGAACATTTACCTGTATCACATGCAATCGTGGAACGACACGGCATGGACACAACTGGATGCCAAAACAAACTTCCCGGTGAATACGCTGGAGGTGGTTGACGGCTCTCTCTTTGCGGGCGGCGACTTTACACAGATCGCATCCGATTCGGTGTTCTACTTTGCACAATGGGCAACCTCTTCGCAGCGCTCCATGGCATCTGCAAGCTCAGCTGAAGAAGAAATAGGCAACACCGGCGACGTTTATCCGAACCCGGTGAAGGATCAATTATATTTCAGCGCTGCAAAAGCCGCTTCACAGTATTCCATTGCGGTGAGCGACCTTCTCGGAAGAACCGTATGCAGCAAGATCAGCGACAATGGCTCCTTCAGCTTCAGGGAAGAGAACATAAAACCGGGCGTTTACATTTACAGGATCTGCGACAGCTCCGGAAATGTGGTTACGCAGGGCAAGCTCATTTTTGAATAAAGACATAAAAAAATATCCCGGGAACACCGGGATATTTTTTTTACTTGCCTGCTTTCTTTTTACTGCCGGGCTTCTCCGTTTTCGCAGCATTGGAATTGAATTTCTCCTTTACCACTTCCGCGAATGATTTTCTTTCAATTTTAGAATCCAGCCAGGAGATGTAATCAAAATATTCAAAGGCTTTGCTTTCATATTCATCGTTGGCAATTTCCATAAAATCTTTCCGAAGCTCTATAAAAGCCTGCAGCTGCTGCTTTGCGGTGTGGATCTTCGGCATCTTTCTGCGGATGAACTGCAAAACGATGTTCTCCATTTTATAAAGCCTTTTACTTTTATATAAAAAGCGGTAGGTGGAGATAGCGTTGTATTCGAGCAGCCTTGTATTGCCGAGCTCGAAGTGCAGAATGAGGTTGAGGATCCTCACAGCGCTCTGTATATCATAGCGCAGCTCCTTCTGGTACTCATTCAGCAGCTTATTGATGATCCCCAGGGCCTTTGTAAACTCCGCCGTTCCGAAGTAGGAATAAAATAAATTGTACAGCAGCGTGATCTCCTCGATGATGTTGATCTTATCATGATACTTCTGCAAGCCTTCCATCACAGGCTCTCTCACAGAAACGCTTTTATCGAACTCCCCCGAATCGAGGTACATCACCATCTCAAAAATATAGGAATTCACAAAGCGGCTTACTTCGATGTTGGTCGACTTCACCTGGAACGACCTCAGCTTTTCCAGCGTGTCTGTAAAGTGATCGTACTTATGGAGGTGGATCTGGCAGAGCAGCACGTTGTACAGCGCGCTCAGGTAGATCTTCGGGGTTTCGCGGATCTTATGCGGGTACTCCTCTATCAGCTTCATCTGCTCGCTTGCGAGCCTGAAGCAGGCGGCATTATCGCCTTTTGCGTGGTTGTAGATAAGATGAATGTGATAAAAATACTGCTTGGCCTCGAAGCTCAGCGCCTTGCTGATGGAGCTCAGCAGCGGGTGCTTGATGATCGACTGGAACTGCTCGAGCTCTTCCTTGTTACGGGCTTCCTTGATCTTCCGGTTGATGAGCACCATTTTATTGTACAGGTGACGGAACTGGATCGCATTCTTCTGTGCATCAACAGTCACCATCTCCTCTTCCAGCGAGCCTTCCAGCATTCGCTCGAACTTTTCGATCGGCAGCAGCTCCAGCAGCACCTTCTCCTGCCATACATTGATCTCGAGCTGGGGAAGCGTTAATTCATTGGCCTTCGCGAGCTCCTTCGCACGGTCCAGCACCTTTGCACATTGCTTGTATAGTCGCTTGTCATACAGCACCGATACATCTTCCATCATCTCCCTCAGCTGCGAATCCACGGTATTTCCGGCGTTGATCACCCGCAGGCTCTTCAGGATCTGTCCGTGCAGGTAATTTTTAACAGCAGGCAGGCGCTTCAGAAAATCCTCCCCCTCAAACATTTTCCGGATCTTCTTTTCATCATAATCGCCCAGCTTTTCCACGGCCTCAAAAAGCCTGATATAGCCTTTCTCGCCACCCTGCAAGGCAGTAAACATCTTGAAATACCGCTTTTCCGACTTGGTTAACGACTGGATCAGCCTCGCTAATTCATCCATGGGATTATCGTTTTAAGACAGGTTTTTATTTGATACTTATCTGAAAATCAATTGATTATAAATTCAATATGCAAATTTACGAAAAAAGAGATTAGTATTTTACCAAAACTATGGTTTTGTGCTTTGGGGCATTCCGGATAATTTTATCTCAGAAAATAACAAAAGAGGGATTTCACAACTGAAACTGATTTAAACATTTATTATGAAAGCAGCTCTCAATTATCGCTATCCCGTTTTAGAAACATTTACAATGGCGTATTACGAAGTTACAAATAGGCTATTGTCAGAACATAAATTACCGATGCTCATGGAAAAGAAAAAAGAACTTAACGTACTGCTGGCGGACGATGATGATGATGATCGTGAATTTTTCACGGAGGTGATCAATGAAGTGGCCCCACGTGTAAGCATTAACTGTGTAAAGAACGGCACAGCGCTCATGAGCCTTATCAATGAACCGGGAATCGCCCTTCCCGACCTCATCTTCCTTGACCTGAACATGCCCTGCAAAGGCGGAAAAGAATGTTTGAAAGAGATAAAGAAAAGCCCGAAGTTAAGGCACATACCGGTAATTATTTATTCAACATCATCCAATGTAAAGGATATCGAAAATGCTTACAATGAAGGCGCCGACCTGTATGTGACAAAACCGAACACCTGCACGGAGCTGAAACGCATCGCAAAAAAAGTGCTCAACATCGACTGGAGCAGCTTTATACTTAACCACCGAATAGAGAGGTTTGTTCTGAAATAAATGTCTAACCCCATGGCACCACCCACCTGCCCCTCTCTTTAAAATATGCCACTCCGGTGGCATATTTTTTTGGCCTTTTTTGGATAAGTAATTATCCAATTAAAAAATCAAAAAATAAATCATGGAAGAAAAAGGAACAACTAAAAAGGTGGCTGTACTGGCCACAAACGGATTCGAACAGTCGGAATTCGAAAAGCCTGTGGAAGCGTTAAAGAAAGCAAACATGACCGTTGAGGTTATCTCGCTGAAATCAGGAAAAATAAAAGGATGGAAAGAGAAGAACTGGGGCGATGAGTTCCAGGTAGACAAAACAGTTGATGAAGTTAGCGCAAATGATTACGATGCGCTCGTGCTTCCCGGCGGTGTGATGAATCCCGATTCGCTCCGCACCAATAAGAAAGCTGTTGAATTTGTAACAGGGTTCTTCGAGCAGGACAAGCCGATCGCAGCGATCTGCCATGGCCCCTGGACGCTGATCGAAACAGGAAAACTGAAAGGAAGAAAGCTTACATCGTTCAAATCCATTCAGACCGACTTGAAAAATGCAGGTGCCGACTGGAGTGATGAAGAAGTGGTGGTTGACAACGGCCTTGTGACCAGCCGCACACCTGACGATCTTCCTGCATTCTGCAAAAAGATGGTGGAAGAGATCAGGGAAGGTGTTCACTCTCATTAAGGAGAAAGAATTCCCTCTAACAATAAAACACCCTGCGATCTGCAGGGTGTTTTTATTTTTTAGCGCACTGCTGTAATTTACAAATGCAGCTTGATGAACTGAAGAACTCCCGAAGGCGAAAAACGAAAGCGCTTCTTTTTCAAATGGCCTTTGATCTCTTTCACCTGCAGGCTGCCTGTTTGCAGGATCGCCTCATGCAGCTCCATTCTGCTGACGCCCCATTTTCTTGTCCAGTAGTTCAGCTCTGCGGCCTCACCCGGATAAATGATATTATTTTCCATGTTCTTATTGATGTTAATCGTTGATGCCGGTTTTTTCATCCATCTCGTTGGTATAGTAGGCAAGGTCGTCATTGGCAGGGCCATTCAGCACCTTTCCTTCTTTTGTAAAGCGGCTGCCGTGGCAGGGGCAATCCCAGCTCTGCTCATCGGCATTCCACTTGATGATACATTTCATGTGCGTGCACTCAGCTCCAACCATGTGAAACAGATCTTTCTTATCCCTGTACACGCCGAACTTTTTACCGTCGATCTCCACGATCTTTCCTTGTCCGGCCGGTATGCTCAGCAGCTCAACCGACTTGGCATCCTTCGGCCTTTGCTTCAGGTAATTGATCATTCCGCCAACCAGCTCTTTGAAATACGTTTTACCCGCGCTGAACAATTTGAACCTCGAAGGATCATAGATCTTTTCCCAGGGATTTTCTTTCCCTGTGATCAGGTCGGTGATCAGCATTCCCGCAATGGTCCCATGTGTCATGCCGTTCCCTGAATCGCCTGTAACAATGAACACGTTCGGCTCATCCTTCGGATTGCGCCCGATATAGCCGAGCGAATCCATCGGCTCCAATACCTGTCCCGACCACTGATACACAATGTGCTCCACATCGAAGCGTTGGCGCATCCAGTATTCAAGCAAGCCGTAACGGTCTTCCTCCGAGATCTTATCCTGCTCCGCAAGTCCCACGGGATGATCCTCGCCGCCGCAGATCAGCAGGTCGTATTCATTGTCGAGCTTCTGCAGCCTTACATAATGATACGGCGCAATGTCGGCGTTCTGTGAAAAATCGCCGGTATCCCACCACAATGCCTTTGCGATGCTGCCCTTCTTTATCTTCGCACCAACCACATACGTCCGGTACGGGTACTGCTTCAGGTGCATCACATATTTATTATTCACAGGCGTATTTGTTGCCACCACTACGAAATCGGCTTTTACTGTAAACCCGTCCTTTGTAACAATTCCCTTGTGATCGATCTTGTCGGCCTTAGTGCCGGTGTAGATCTTCGCGCCTCCTTTTACCAGTGCACTGCACAATCCGTTCAGGTATTTCAGGGGATGGAACTGCGCCTGGTTATTAAACTTCAGGGCATGCGAGCTGTCCTTTATCCCGGGCATCACAGAAACCTGCTCCACTTCCAGTCCGGCTTTCTGTGTAGCCTTCAGCTCTTTGTCCAGCGATTCCTCCTTATCCGTAGGATGCAGGAACAGGTAACCATCGAGGCGCTCAAAATCGCAGTCGATATTTTCCTGCTTTGCGGTACGCTCAATAAAATCAATGGCCGCCTTGTGGCTTTCGGCGATGTGCTTCGTTTGCTCCTCACCGAACATGCGCAGGAGATCATAATAGCGATCGTCGAGCGCAGATACGAGATGCGCAGTGGTACGGCCTGTTTCACCGCTGCCGATATTTCCGTCTTCCACTACCACCACTTTCTTACCTGCCTGCATGAGGCTATATGCAACGGAGATCCCCGCGATGCCACCGCCGATCACTACCACGTCCGTTTCAAGATCTTCACGCAGCGGCGCTGTTACAAAGGGTTCCGACGAATCCAGCCAGCAGGAGATATGCCTTCCCGATGTGACTGATGTTTTTGTGTTTTCCTGGTCTTTCATAATCCGTTTTTTTGAACTTCTCTTATTACAAAAAATATTCCCGCTGCGGACTATACTGCGGCGGGCACATTTTTTAGAAATAAGCATAAACCAACAGTCATGCTTCAAACAGGGATCAACATAACAACTTCGAGGCTCCGGGCCATTTCCGGGGATGTGAAAAAGTGCGTGAAAGCGGTGAACCTGATCTATGTAAGCGACGGGGAGCCGGGCATTCAGCGGCTCAAAAAGGGAAAAGGCTTTCTGTACATCTACCGGGGAAAGAAGCTCTCCGACAAGGAAGAGCTCGAGCGGATCAGGAAGATCGTGATCCCGCCGGCCTGGAAAAATGTGTGGATCTGCAGCATCAACAACGGGCATATCCAGGCAACCGGTTACGACGCACGCGACCGGAAGCAATACCGTTATCACCCTTTATGGAACGAATTAAGGAACCATACGAAATTCAGCCGTCTTCTTGAGTTTGGTGAAAAATTACCCCAGTTGAGAGAGCAGCTCGAAAAAGACCTTTCACTGAGAACGCTTTGCGAGAAAAAGGTGCTCGCCACGGTGATCAGCCTTATGGAACGAACCTATATCAGGATCGGGAACAGCGGGTACGAAAAGCTCTACGGATCGTACGGGCTTACCACGTTAAAAGACCAGCATGTAAAGATCCACGGAAGCTCGATGCAGTTCTCCTTCAAAGGAAAAAAAGGAGTGTTCCAGGAGATCTCGCTGAACAACAAAAAGCTTGCGCGAATAGTAAAGCAATGCCGCGACATTCCGGGCAAAGAGCTGTTCCAGTATTATGATGAGCATGGCAACAGGCACTCCATCGACTCGGGAAGCGTGAACAGCTACCTGCAGGAGATCACCGGCGAAGATTTCAGCGCAAAGGATTTCAGGACCTGGGCCGGAACGCTGAATGCACTGCAGGCCTTCAGAATAGTAGGCGATGCGAAAACGGAAACGGAGAAAAAAAGGAAGCTGGTGGAAGCCCTTGATTACGTGAGCAAGAAATTAGGGAATACAAGAACAGTGTGCAGGAAATATTATGTTCATCCCACCATCATACAGCTGTATGAGAACAACTCACTCACCAATTATTTAAGCGAGCTCGACAGGATAGAGAACGATGACGACCCCAGCAGCAACCTCACACCTGCGGAAAAAACGCTGATGAACATCCTGCGAAGCAAATAATTCACTTTTTCAATAAAGCACCTGGCAGTTATCGCAATAGAAGCTCCTGCGCTGCCTCCTGCCCAGCTTTTGCTTTAATACGATCTTAGAACCGCAATCCGGACAAACGCTTTTGGTGTGTACCGTGTAATGCTTTTTGAGTTCGAACTTTCTTTTCCAGCGCAGGAAATCAAAGCAATACTCCCGCGCTTTCTTAACGATCTCCTTCAGCTTCTTCCGCGGGATGTCCTTCACAAGCGATTCGGGCTGAACCTTTGTAAGAAACAGCACTTCATTCTTGATGATGTTCCCCACTCCGGCGAAGATCTCCTGGTCGAGCAGGCTGTCGCAGATCAGCTCCTCCTTTTCCAGGACAAGCGACTTATATGCTTTTTCGGGATCCCACACATCCGACATCGTATCCCTTTCCCAGTCGTATACATCATTCACATCGCCTTCAATGATCTTCACCGAGCAGGCATAGAAGCTGAACTCGCCGGTTTTAAACTCCAGCCGCAGCCGCGGCGCAGTTTCCTTCAGCTCGTTCACGCGATAGCTTCCAAACATGAGCAGGTGGATGCGGATAAAAAAATCATCGAAGGAAATGAGAAAATGCTTTCCCCAGCTTCGCATATCCAGCACCTTTTTACCTTTCATGCGCTCCAGCTCTATCTTCGCATTCCCTGAAACGTTGAGCACCTTCTTTCCTTTGAACTGGCTGAGCTCTTCCCTTAAAATAACAATGGATGGTCCTTCCGGCATAACAGAAACGATCTTTTAAAACGCATAAAAGCAGCCCGCGCTGAGGCAGGCTGCTTTTATAACATCCGGTTATTTATTCTTATTTACCGCCAGCGCCACAATACCGCCGATGAACAGGATGCCGCCAATGATCGGCGACCACTGCACAGGGTGGTTCTCTTCCTTGTTGATCTCCAAAGGACCAAGGTCAACAACCTTTTCCTTTGTCACATAATTGAAGCCGGTGATGGCCATCATAAGGCCACCGACCACGAGCAAAATGATTCCTAAAGTTTTCATTTTTCTTGTTTTTAGTTAAACATACCCTCCTCTTTCAAATTACTTGCCAGCGCCAATGGCACTATATTTTAACCTTTTATAAAAACATACGATCATGAAAAAATTCATCACTCTCCTCCTGCTCGCCGTGTGCACATGCACTTACGCACAGGATTACGGAAAATATATCAGGAAGGCTGAAAGAGCTGCGTACAAAGGCGAGTACGGCACAGCGCTCAGCTATTACGACAAGGCCCTCGAGCTGAACCCCGAGGCTTATGACGCAAACGCCGGGAAAGGGATCATTCTCGGCGAGTTCATGGAACAATACGAAGTGGCGATCCCTTATCTTGAAAGGGCACTGGGAAAAAGCAGCAAGGATACGCTCCTCACCATTTATTACACACTGGGCAGATGTTACCACTACATGGGGGATTACAACCGGGCCCTTTATTGCTACAACAAGCTCACCGCGTATGAGGATGTAGACAATGAAATGTTCTCTTATTACCTGCAAAAGCACATCGCGGATTGCAATTATGCACTGGCTCACCAGAGCAATGCCCCCGAATATACGGTTACCGTTAAGAATGCCGGCCCCGCAGTAAACAGCGCCGACCCGGAATACGCACCTGTGTTCACCGGCAGCCACGATCTCATCTTTACTTCAAAGAGAAAAGATGATGATAGGGAAAAGCTCAACCAGTGGGATGGAAAATATTTCGAGAGCATGTACATCTCCAAATGGGAGAACGGACAATTCTCCATGCCAAGAAGGTATACCCGCCCTGACCTGGGGAAAGAATCGGCGTTTTCGAAATACAATGAATCCTCCGTGTCCGTATCACCCGACGGGAAATCATTTTTCATTTACAGGATGGGCGATCTTTATATTGTTCCGATGAATGATCCGCAAAAAAGGCCGGAGAAGCTCAGCGGAAAAATAAACATGGCCCGCTACCAGAACCACGCTGCGCTCTCTCCCGATAATTCGACCATCTATTTTTCAAGCGCATCGGATGAAGGATACGGCGGGACCGACATTTTCAGGTCGGTAAAAAATGCACAGGGCGAATGGTCGAAGGCGGAGCTCCTCGACTCGACCATCAATACGATGTTCAACGAGGATGCGCCTTTTGTTGCGGAAGACGGTACCCTCTACTTCTCATCGAACGGGCTTCCGGGCTTTGGCAGCTACGACATCTACAAAACAAGGATGGAGAACGGCCGCTGGACAAAACCCGAAAATCTCGGCCAGCCTGTGAACTCGCCCGGCGCGGATATTTTTCTGAGCATGATAAACAACAAGGAAGGTTATTATTCCTCATCGAGGAAAGGCGGCTCCGGCGATCTCGACATCTACACAGTGCAATTTGAACCGCTGCTCAAGCCTGATACAGCAAGCGATCCGCTGCTTGCCCTAAAGCCTTTAAAGAAGGAGAATGAAACAAGCACTTCCGCAGCGGCATCGTCAAAAGACAAATACCTCCCGGTGAAAGACCTTGAAAAAACCGGCTGGAACACCGCCGCCTTGTATTTCAATTATAACGAGATCACGCTCAGGGCGGATGCAAAGGCCATTCTCGACAACAACATCAACGTGATGAAAGCCAACAAGAACATGACGATCGTGATCAACGGATACTCCGATGCGCGTGGGCCGGAGAAATACAACACAAGGCTGTCGTCGAACAGGGCGCAGGCAGTACAGCAATACCTCATCAGCAAAGGTATAGACCGGAGCAGGATAAAAGGTACCGAAGGATTCGGCGAAGCCGGGCTGCTCAACGACTGCGGCGACGGAAACGATTGCAGCGATGAGCAGCACCAGATGAACAGAAGGGTAGAGATCCGGGTGCTGAATGAGAATTACAAAGGCGGCGCGGTAACTACCGGACTGAAATAGGTTTTTCAGAATTACGAGAAAGCAAAAAAGCCTGTAAGGAAATCCTTACAGGCTTTTTTGCACAAACAAACAAAACAAATAGCCGATTGGCTACTTCACATTATTTTTACTTACGTCTTTCAGGGAGTTTTTCAGCTCATCCATATCGTGGTTGAACTCACGCTTAAATGATTCCCATTTGGTATTGTCATTTGAATCATCCTTGTATGCATCCAGCTTTGCTCTCAGCTCTTTGTTGCGCTGCTCGAGTGAATCGGCACGGCGCTCATACTGCGCACGCATCTCTTCCTTTTCATTTTTTGCATTTGCACGGTACGTTTCAATAGTCATGTCATTTTCACGTAAATTGTTTTCAGATTCTTCTCTGAACTCATTTTGTGCCTGGCGCAGATCCTGGTTTGCGTCAGCTACATTCTCCTGTGCATTTTCAAGCTTCTGCTCTTTAGTCTGGCAGGAAGACATTACTGCCATACCGGCAATAGCTGCAACAACGATTGTTTTAGTTTTCATGGTTTATTATTTAGGTTAATTTTTGGTTGGTTTCCTATTTTTTAATTTCCCCATTTAAAATCTGATGCCAACTGTGCCCTGGAGCCATATATTTTTGTACGTCGGAGTGCTGGAAGTCCCGTCACCATTGTTTTCCTGGAGGTCAAAATTATATCGGCCCGAAAACACAAAACGGCTGATGTTCACATCCAGTCCCACCGCAGCGCTCAAAATGTTCTTCCTGATATTGTCGTTTTTGAACTCCTGCGCCTGTACGGCAGTATTGTCGCTTCCTTTTAAAACATCTGTCTGGGCGAAGAGATAAGAGTACTGCGGACCCGCCATCAGCGTGATCACGGGCAGCGGCTTGAACTCGATCATCAGCGGCACATCCAGGTAGGTGGTGGTACGGCTCAGGTCATACGGAGTGCCTGCCAATGTACCCGTGGCATGAAAGCCTTTCTGCGAAACCATTGCCGCAGGCTGCACACCGAGGTATTTCCCCACCGGGATCGACAGGAAGGCACCGCCTGCAAAGCCGTATTTGGGCTCCGCTTTGAACTGCTCTCCTTTTTCATTATATACGTTCGAGTTGTTGACTCCCGCCTTTAATCCAAAATGCAGCTTATCACGGCTGTCCCTTTTCTTCTGCGGCTGTTGTGCCGGCTCCTGCGCCATAGCTGCTCCAATCGATACGAGTAAAGCAACTGCAACCAATATTCTTTTCATGTCTGTTTTTTTTCGTTAGTAATTCAATAGTAAATAGCCGTCAAAAAAAAACATACCACGAAAGTCGGGAAAATTAAGGCATCTGGCGCAGGGGAAACATTTTCCCCATTCCGCATGATCGTGCATGCGCTTTTCAGGTGCTGGCATGTAATTTTTAAATGCAATTGTGTCCTTTAAACCTAATTTATGGAGAACAATAACCCACTGAACGTATTTATCGCGGACGAAGACAAGATCATGACCACCGCGCTGAAAGATGATCTGAAGAAGCAATTCGGATCCAACATTAACATCACCGTTTTTAACGAAGCGAAGGCATGCCTCGAAAAGATCGACGACAACACCCATCTCGTGATCCTCGCATACGACTTCAAAAAGAAGACAGGGCCGGCCAACGGGCTCGAGCTGCTGAAGATTATCAAGAAAACGCACCCGCTCACCGAAGTGGTGATCCACTCCTCTAACGACGATATGCGCGTGATCCTCCGCTCTATCCGCGCAGGCGCAAAAGGATATGTAGTGAAAGAAACCGATTCTTTTTCAAGGATCAGGGGAATCGTACGCAGAAGGTTTACAGAACCCATCCGGAAGATCATCACCGAGTTCGGCGTTAATAAATTCGTCGCAGTATTTCTCATCACCTTCATACTCATTGGAATTCTTACATGGATCGCCGTTAACAAACGCTGATCATTCACAAAACAACATGCTTATGAAAACTGCTTTATACAAGAAGTCCCTTCTATTCATCATTCCGGGATTCATAACAGTATCTGCCCAGGCCCAGACCAAACCTAAAACAGATACGCTGCCCGACCCTTACGCAACGAAATCATCCACCAACTTCTGCGATGTGATCGGCTGGAAAGATGCAATGCCGAAAGCCCCGGAAGGATTTACGGTGAGCATTTATTCCGACGGCTTTGAAAACCCACGCTGGACCTATGTTACACCCAACGGTGACGTGCTTGTTGCCGAAAGCAATTCCAATCATAATTTTGCAGAGCAGGTGGGCGCCACCATTATGGGCGCTGCCAAATCCAATAATCTTAAGCACAGCGCCGACCGCATCACACTTCTCAGGGATACCAACAAAGACGGCAAGCCCGATCAGAAGGAAACATTTTTAGAAAACCTGAACCAGCCTTTCGGGATGCTCGTGATCGGCAAATGGCTGTATGTGGGGAATACAAACGCCGTGGTGCGCTATCCGTACAAAGCGGGACAAACGCACATCAGCGATGCGCCCGAAAAAATTGTTGACCTTCCTGCAGGCGAGCATAACCGGCACTGGACAAGGAATATTATCACCAACGCCGACAGCTCCAAGATATACATTGCAGTGGGCTCAGGAAGCAATGTTGCGGAATTCGGGATCGACAATGAGCTGCTCCGCGCCAACATCCTTGAAATGAATCCTGACGGAAGCGGGTTGAAAGTATATGCCTCGGGGCTCCGCAATCCGGTGGGAATGGCCTGGGCGCCGGGGACAAAAACGTTGTGGACCGTTGTGAACGAGCGCGATGAGCTTGGTGACAACCTTGTTCCGGACTACCTTACAAGCGTGCAGCCCGGCGGTTTCTATGGATGGCCCTACTCCTATTACGGACAGCATGAAGATCCGAGAGTAAAAGAAACCAAGCCGGACCTTGTAAAAAAATCCATTGTGCCCGATCTTAGTCTCGGGCCGCATACGGCGTCGCTCGGACTCGCATTCTATACCGCGAAATCGTTCCCTGCAAAATACCAGGGCGGCGCTTTTATTGCACAGCATGGCTCCTGGAACAGATCCGTGCTCTCAGGCTACAAAGTACTGTTCGTTCCTTTTAAGGACGGGAAACCATCCGGGAAACCGGAAGACTTCCTCACAGGCTTTATCGCCAATCTCGAAAAGAACGAAGTGCACGGAAGGCCTGTCGGCGTAACCATACTTCCCGACGGCTCCATGCTTGTGACCGATGATGTTACCAACACCATCTGGAGAGTGAGCGCGAAAAAATAAACCTATGAAAAAGGCTGTCCTTCTTCTTTCCGCTTTTATATTTTTTGTCGCCGCGGTGGAAGCTCAAAACATCACCGACTCCACGCTGCGGCTCAGGGAAGTGACCATCGCTGTTTATCCGGGCAAGCCTTCGCTGCTGCATTCCGCGGCCTCTGTTTCGGCGCTTGGCCGCGAAGAGCTGCACAATCATCCTTCATACACATTTCTGCCGGCGCTCAACACGCTTGCAGGCGTTCGCATGGAAGAGCGCTCTCCCGGGAGCTACCGCCTCTCTGTGCGCGGCAGCCTCCTGCGCTCCCCCTTCGGCATCCGCAATATCAAAGTATATATGGATGAATTCCTGCTCACCGATGGCGGAGGAAATACATACCTGAACCTGATCGATGCACAGGCAATCAGCACAGTGCAGGTTTTAAAAGGCCCGGAAGGCAGTATGTTCGGAGCAAATACCGGCGGCGTTGTTATGCTGGGCACCGGGCCCGCAGACTCGTCGGCTGCGAAGCTTTCACTCAGCGGAGGATCTTACGGCATGCTGAACGGACACGTATCGCTTCAAAAGCAATGGAAGAAATATTCGATCCGGCTTGATCAATCTTATCTTCATTCCGATGGCTACCGCCGCAACAGCTCGCTGGAAAGGAATTACACACGGCTGCTGCAGCAATTCCGGTACGCAAAAGGCACAGTGCGATTGTTGTTCCTTGGCTCGCAGCTGCACTACGAAACCCCGGGAGGACTTACGCAATCACAGTACCTTGAAGATCCGCGGCAGGCACGCCCCGCAACAAGAACGCTCCCCGGAGCCGAAGAACAAAAAGCGGGCATCTACAACACAACAGCATACGGCGGGATCAGCAATGAGCTGCAGATATTACCCCAGCTGAAGCACGTGATCACATTGTTTGGCAGCTACAGCGATTTCAAAAACCCTTTCATCACCAATTATGAAACACGGTTTGAGAACACTGCCGGGCTGCGTACTTATTTTTCTCTCAGCGATCACTTCGGGATCATGAAGATCAGCTGGAACGTTGGGTTTGAATGCGAGCAAACCCGCAGTCTCATCTCGAACTTTAAAAATGAAAAGGGCTCGAAAGGATCGCTGATGGCGAAGGACGATCTTACCGCCGGAAATTATTTTTATTTCAGCCAGCTCAATGTGCTGATCTCGACAAGGCTTCAGCTCGAGCTTGCAGCAAGCGTCAACAATTATTATTACCGGTACAGAAATGTTTTCCCGGCAGATGAAACCGCCATGCAGCGGAAAAAGCTGAATACACAATTGCTGCCGCGTGCCGGACTGAGCTATCGCCTCGTTAATAATCTCGTATGGCGTGCTTCTGCAAGCAAAGGATATTCACCGCCGACCATTGCGGAAGTAAGGCCGTCCGACAATTTGATTTACGAGAGTCTGCAATCGGAATACGGCTGGAATTACGAAACAGGATTGCGTTACAAAACAATGGATCAGCGCTGGGAAGCCGACCTGGCCGTTTTCCGCTTCGACCTTCGTGATGCAATTGTAAGAAGAACGAATGCCGACGGAGCCGAATACTTTGTAAATGCGGGCGGCACAAAGCAGCAGGGAATGGAGTTTCAGTCGACACTGCAGCTGACAAAGAAAAGAGCATCGGGCTTTTTAAGGGAAGCGAAGCTCTACAACGGGTTCAGCTGGTACGATTTTCACTTTGCAAAGTATCAGCTTAACTCCACCGACTATTCAGGAAACAGGGTTACGGGCATTCCTGAATTTACCGTTAATGCAGGCCTTAAAACGGAATTTCCTTTTGGCCTCAGCCTGTTCCTCAATTATAATTATGTGGAGCGCACGCCGCTGTCGGACGACAACCTGTTCTACTCAGCGCCCTATCATTTGCTGGCTCTGAAAGTAGGCTGGACCTGCGCGCTGAAGAACCGCGCAAGCCTGGAGCTGTTTGCCGGAGCCGATAACCTTACAGATATAACATACAGCGCCGGGAACGACCTGAACGCGGCCGGGGGCCGGTTTTACAATGCCGCTCCCCGCAGAAATTTTTACGGCGGCATCGCCATAACCTTATGAACATGAAACTGAAACCACTTCCTAAAAAAGACAAAAAATTGAAAAACGGCTTTTTCGAACGCTTTGCAGCCAACGTTACAAAAGCCACAGGCAGTACACCCGCATTCCTTATTGCGCTGCTGATGGTGCTGGTCTGGCTCTTCACCGGCCCGATCTTCGATTATTCCGAAACCTGGCAGCTGGTGATCAACACGGGAACTACCATTGTTACCTTCCTGATGGTATTCCTGATCCAGAAATCGCAGAACAAGGATTCGCTGGCCATCCAGCTGAAGCTGAACGAGCTGGTAGCCGCACATGAATACGCAAGCAACCGCCTCGTAAATGTGGAGGATATGACGGAAGACGAATTAAAGACCATCCAGAAATATTACCGGAAGCTCAGCCAGTTCTCCAAGGAAGAGCAAAACCTCCAGAAATCACACTCCATCGACGAGGCGGAGGAGAACCACGAAGTGAAGGCCAAAGCGGGCAACAAGCATCCGAAAAAGAAAAAGTGACCGCACAAAAACCGGTCAAAACAGTATCATAAAAAAAGGCTTCTTTTCGGGAAGCCTTTTTTTATGATCAATGTGGTTATTATCGCGGTTAGTTCAAAACCATTTGTTCTTTCTTGCGCATGGTGCTGTTCGGAATCCCGAGCAGCTCGCGGTATTTCACCACGGTCCTTCTTGCGATGTTCACGTCTTTCTGCTTCAGCAGGTTCATGATATCGGTATCGGAAAGAGGTTTTTGCTTGTTCTCATCCTTCACTATTTTCTGGATCAGGTCCTGCACCTGGATCGCCGTTGAAGGCGATGCATCGGAATCGGAAACGAGCGCGCGCATGAACAGGTTCTTCAGGCTGAAGATCCCGAACGGTGTCTGCACATGCTTGTTGCTGGTGATCCTCGAGATGGTGCTGATATCATAACCGGTACGGTTTGAAATATCCTGCAGGATCATCGGGCGTAACTCCTGGATGTCGCCGCTCTTAAAGAAATCAGGCTGCATCTGCACGATCACGTTGATGATCTTCATCATGGTGGTTTCACGCTCTTTCAATGCGTTGATCAGCACGTTCGCATCCGACACAAGCGTTTGAAAATAATTCTCCGCCTGCTTCTTCTCGTTCTGGTTGGATACGGACAGGGACTGGCTGGAAAATTCAGGATTTACTCTCAGCTTGGTAAATTCGGAGGATGTAAGCGCGATATACAGATCGGAATCCTCTATTGTAACCTCGAAGTCGGGTATGATCTGCTCTTTGATAAGCTCATATTTATTCGCTTCGGTGATAGGCTTCGGATTTAGCTTTTTGATGTAGTTCATGCAATTTTCAAATTCTTCGCCTGAGATGCCAAGCTCATTTTTAATTTTCTGAAAATTTTTCTGTACGAAATTCTGGTAATGGTCTTCAAAAATGCGGATGCAATGATCCCTTGTAGCGCACTTTTTTGTTTTTCTTTTTAACTGGATCAGGAGGCACTCGTGAAGGTTGCGTGCGCCAACACCGGCAGGCTCGCATTTCTGAAGAAGCGCCAGGGCTTTCTCCATTTCTTCCTCGGGCATCATCTTGCCTCTTAAAAAAGCGTAGTCATCGATCACGTCGCCTACCTCTCTCCGGAGATAGCCGTCGTCATCGAGCTCATCAATAAGGTAACATACAATGTTCACCATCTCTTCATCGAGGTGCATCATATGGATCTGCTCTTTCAGGTTTTCCTGCAAAGAGCTGAACTGGATCACCGGCGCTTCGTAGTAATCTTCGTTGGACACCGGCTGCTTATAATTTTTTTCGAACAGGTCCTCATCGTCCTTGTTCCACATAAGTTCATTGTCAAATTCAGTCTCAGCCTGTACTTCCGGCTCTTCCTGGTTGTCTTCCTTATCTTCCGTCTCTAACACCGGGTTTTGCTCCAGCTCGTTCGCTATATACTCCTGCAGCGCATACCCGGATAAGTGCATGATATGCATCAGCTTCATGTGCTGCTGAGACATATAATACCCGCGTTTTAACTGCTGGCTTTGTTTCTGATTTTGCTGTTGATTCATAAAATTGAAAATTAAAATGTATGGTCACCTACTGCCCGCGGCAATTATTTATTTCTGAAATTCAATTTCGATTATGCTTCAGCCTCAACTTTTTTAGGCATGAACTTCGCGATCATATCGCTGATCCAGCCTGCGATCTTCGGTTTATTATCCTCTGCCACATTGCTTGCCACATTCTTTGCGAGGTATGGAACAATGAGTTTGGTAATAAAGCCCGCGTTTTTCAGGATCACATTTTTTACAAGCGCATTGGTGATAAATCCAACTGAGTCTCCAACTACGCTGTTATCATGGCTTGAAAGGAATTTACCTGCGGTTTTTGCAAGATTTTGGATCGGCTTAAGCTGCTCCTTCATCTCGTTGAAATTAGCTTTGATCTCTGTTTCGAGAAATGCCTGGCGCATGTAAAGGCGCTGGCGCTCTTCCTTCAGCTCTGCGAGTGTATTAATTGTTCTCATGAAATGTAATTTTTTTGATAATGGAATTAATGATCGGCATCTTGATCCACTTTTCCCTGTTCAGGTATAAGATCAGGGCCACCAGCAGGTAGAAGCCCGCGATGGAAAAAAAGCCTATGGAAGGGCTGTGAAGATACTCACCGAGAGACCATGCCGCTCCTACGCTCAGGAACAACAGTATAAAAAAGCCCAGCGTTCCCAGAATTACAGCTGAAGCCATGGACGAAATTACATGTGTTGCCTTGTCCTGTGCATTCAGCACAACAATGTCAAAGCGTGTTTCTGCATAGTCCTTGATGTCGGTAAACATCTTTTCCAGTTTATTTTTCTCTTCCATAGGTTTTTTCAGAATTAAAAATTAGTGTGAATGATTTGAAGTCGATGTCGACGATGCAACAGTTGAAGCAGTTTGCTTCGCTTTGTTCTTCATGTTGCTCAGCTCATCTTCCGCTTTTCCTTTCAGCTCGTCAGCTTTCGACATAGCTTTTTCCTTCAAGCCCGCTAACATTTCTTTTCCTTCTCCGATCTTATCAGTAAGCTCGTCAATAAGATCGCCTGCGTTATCGGAGATCTTCTGCCTTAACTCGCTACCTTTGCTTGGAGCAAATAATAATCCTAATACCGCGCCTGCTGCTGCACCGAGCACCAATGCGCCTAAAACTTTTCCATTGTCTGACATAGTGTTTTATTTTTTTAAATTGTTTTTATAAATTTTACTGTGACAAAAGAATAATCGTGCCGAACTGAAAAGCCTGTAAATTCAAGGGCTTTGCGGGTTGAACCGAGTAAGCTAATCAACAGTGTGTAGAATTAATTACCATTAAAACGAGATAAAACCGGCAATATGGCACGAATACCCAATTTGAAAAAAAGGGCACTGCTTTTGACCTTATAGGATAACTTAAAAAAAATGAAAGAGTTCAAGCCTATTATGAAAGCACGAGACATTGCTGCCGGAGGTTCCGTTTTACTGAGTGAGAAAACACTGGCCGGCGCTGAAGGCGCAAAAACGTTTTTCAGCCGTGCCGGTAACATGACCATCTTTACATTACAGACCTTTAAACAAACCCTTTCCCTGCCCTTTGAATTCCGCGAGTTCCTCAAGCAATGCTACGAGCTGGGCAACCGCTCGCTGCCGCTGGTAGCGATCACAGGCGCCATCATGGGACTGGTGCTCACCATCCAGTCGAGACCCGTTCTCAGCGACTTTGGCGCCGAAGCAATGCTCCCGCAGATGGTGGCCGTTTCGCTGATCCGCGAGATCGGGCCGGTGATCACCGCCCTCATCTGCGCCGGCAAGATAGGTTCCGGGATAGGCGCTGAGCTGGGCTCCATGAAAGTAACCGAGCAGATCGACGCCATGGAAGTTTCCGCCACCAACCCGATGAAATACCTCGTGGTAACACGCGTTCTGGCTGCTACCTTCATGCTGCCGGTGCTCATTCTTTTCGCTGATGCGATGGGCCTGTTCGGCAGCTGGATCGGCGTGAACATCAAAACCGACCTCAACGTTGTACTTTACTTCTCAAGGGCTTTCAGCGCCGTTGAATTCATCGATTTCGTTCCTGCATTCATTAAATCCTTCTTTTTCGGGGCGGTGATCGGCCTGGTAGGATGCTATAAAGGCTATAATGCCGGCCGCGGAACCGAAAGTGTTGGAATAGCGGCCAATTCGGCCGTGGTGCTTTCCTCGCTGCTGATCATCGTGGTCGACCTTATTGCCGTACAAATAACAGATCTGATGATATGACGGAAATAACCTCACATACAGAAGCGCCGGGAAGGAACGGCAGCCTGGAAAAAGTCATCGAGATCCGCAACCTGAAAAAGTCATTCGGGGCGCAGCATGTGCTGAAAGACGTATCGCTCGACCTGATCAAAGGCGAAAACCTGATCGTGCTCGGAAAATCGGGCACGGGAAAATCAGTGCTGATCAAATGCATTGTTCAGCTGATGACTGCCGACAGCGGCAGCATTAATGTATTGGGACAGGAAGTGGACCAGCTGAAGCCGAAAGAGCTGGCCGAGCTCCGCAAAAAAGTAGGATTCCTTTTCCAGAGCGGCGCCCTGTACGATTCAATGACCGTTAAAGAAAACCTTGAGTTTCCGCTCAAGAGAATAAAAAAGGGCCTTTCGGAAAAAGAGGTCCGCGAAAGAATAATGGAAGCGCTGCAAAATGTCGGGCTGGAAACCGCACTCAATAAAATGCCTTCCCAGCTCTCAGGCGGAATGCGGAAAAGGATCGCGCTGGCGCGTACAATTATCCTCGATCCGGCGATCATACTGTACGATGAGCCCACCACCGGCCTCGACCCGATCACCTCGCAGGAGATCAGCGCACTTATCAATGATATACGTAACAAATACCACACTTCGTCCCTGGTGATCACACACGACATGCCTTGTGCCCGGGCTGTTGCCGACCGGGTAATGATCCTGAAGGAAGGAGAAGTTTATACCGAGGGAACGCTGGAGGAAATTCAAAAAGTAAACGATCCCTGGATACAGTCATTTTTTAAAGATTAAACAAAATTATGGAACCCACCACACGATTTAAGACCAGGTTAGGAATGTTTGTAGCGACAGGCCTGGCATTATTCATTGCAGCGATCTTTTACATCGGCAGGCAAAAGCACCTGTTCAATCCGGTATTCACCATTCACAGCCTGTTCAAGGACATTAACGGGCTGGAGATCGGGAACAACGTACGGTTCTCGGGGATCAACGTAGGCACTGTTGACAACATCGAGATCATTAACGATACCACCGTGCGGGTAAGCGTGATCGTAGACAAGGATATCCAGAAGTTCATCAAAACCGATTGCCGCATCGCGATCGGCTCCGAAGGCCTCATCGGGGATAAGATCATTAACATTACCCAGGGAAAAGCGGCCGAAATGGTAAAAGAGGGCCAATACCTGCTCTCAAATCCTCCGCTTCAAACCGATGCGATCCTTGCCAGCCTGAAAGTCACCGCCGGCAATGCTGAAGTGATCTCTGACGAATTGGCTCAAATATTGTACAAGGTCAATAGCGGAAAGGGAACTTTTGGCATGCTGATCAACGACAGCAACATGGCTACCAACATCAGCACCACCATTAATAACCTGAAACGAAGCACGAAGGGACTTGATGAGAACATGGAAGCCGCAAAGCACAATATCCTCCTGAGAGGCTATTTTAAAAAGAAAAAGGACGACGCAAAGGATAAAGCGAACGAAAAAGATAACGGCAAGGATACCGGGAAAACCGAAGAAAAATCCGGACTGCTGAAGAAGCTTTTTAAGAACAAATCCAACGCTGCCGACAAGCAACAATAACACGAAGGAGCCACAAGCGCCTGAATAAAAGAAGAATTAAACGAAAAATTATAAACACCATCAGATAGCCTGATATTACTATATTTGCCATGTATTTTCTCTATAATATAACGAATAAAAACGAGCAGGAGCAGCTTAAAACAAAGCTTGATGAAATGAACGCACGCAACATTTTAATTATAGATGATGAGAAGGAGCTTTGTGAACTGCTTGAGAATTTCCTGGCAAAGAAGGCACAATCGATCGACTACTCGAATTCCCTTGAGAATGGCGTTGAGAAGTTCAAGCTGATGAACCCCGACCTGCTGATCCTCGATCACAACCTCCCGGATGGGAACGGGATCGACAACATCTCACTATTCAAAAAGCTCAATACATCGCTCAGGATCATTATCATCAGCGCTATGTCAAACCTGCGCGGCGAGGCCCTTGAAAAGGGCGCCGACTTCTTTATTGAGAAACCGATCAGCTTCAGCCAGCTGAAGAACATCCTCGCCATAAAGTAGGTATTTTTCCCATACGTTAATTAGTGTAGAACAATTTCACCTCAATGAGGAATCATTTCCCCACATTTGATCCCTTCTGTAATTGAGCGTTCCACGGTGGCTAAAGCGGTAAATTTTACAAAAACAACAAAACACTCTCGTAGCAAGGCTTTCCAGCCAAACTCAAACTTTACCAACGCTATAAAAATTGAATCCGGCATTGCGGCACGCTTTTTACTTTATCTAATGTGCCTACCTAAATGTTCTGTGTAAAAAAAAACGAGGGTATTTGCAAAAATACTTGTCCCATCTCCCAGCGAAGCAAAATCCAAAATTTTGCTTCGCTTCTTATTTTTAGCCGGTTCTGATCTGTTTTTATTGGCACGCTTCTGTAATATTATCGTCTGTAAAAAAATAGTTTATGGATAAGAGCGAAAAGAAACACAAAGCAAAAAAACCATTCTTCAGAAGAACAGGCATTCGCATACTGCTGGGACTTATAGTGCTGCTGATCGGGTTGCGTATTGCGCTTCCATATATTGTATTAAAATATGCGAACAAGGCGCTTGCTAACATGCACGGATACTACGGGCATGTGAACGATATTGATATTGCGCTTTACAGGGGCGCATACAAGATCAACAATATTTACCTGCACAAGGTCGACACCCTTACACAGGAAGAGACCGAATTTTTTGAGGCACGGCAAATTGATCTGTCGGTTGAATGGCAGGCACTGCTCGACGGGAAGATAGTAGGTGAACTGGAATTCCGCGACCCGCGCTTACGTTTTACAAAAGATAAAGCAGAACCCGATGATGTAAAAAAGGACACAACCGATTTCCGTAAGCTGCTTGACGGCTTTATGCCGCTGCGCGTAAACAGGTTCGAGATCATGAATGGTGTGATCCAGTACATCGATGCCGGATCTACACCCAAGGTGGATATACAGCTCGACAACGCGCACATTCTTGCAGAGAACCTTACCAGTGAAAAAGACACCTCGCTGCTGCCGGCTACCGTGGTTGCCGATGCCAACGTTTACCAGGGGCATCTCGATCTCCGCGTGCGGCTCGATCCGCTTGCGAAACAACCCACCTTCGACATGAACACCGAGTTAAAGGATACGCACCTGCCCGATCTCAACGAGTTCTTCAAAGCATACGCAAAGCTGGATGTAAACAAGGGAACGTTCGGACTGTATGCAGAAGTGGCGGCCAAGCAGGGAAACTTTGTGGGCTATGTGAAGCCGGTCATAAAAGATCTTGATGTGCTCGGGCCTGAAGACCGGAAAGACAATATTCTGCGACAGATGTGGGAAGCGATCGCGGGCGGCGTGGGACAGCTTCTCACCAATCCGAAGCACGACCAGGTGGCGACGAAGATCCCGCTGAAGGGCTCGTTTAAGGATTCGAAAGCTAATTTATGGTATGCCGTGGTGGAAGTGCTCAGGAACGCGTTTATTGAGGCGCTGCATCCATCCATCGACCAGGAGATCAACATCGGATCGGTGGGAACTGATCCTGAAAAATCAAAAGGCCTGTTTGGAAAAAGGGATGAGAAGAAAGAGGATAAGAAAGACGACAAAAAAGAAGAGCCCAAGACTGAGAAAAAAGAAAAGAAAGGACTTCTGAATAAGCTCTTCGGGAAAGACAAGAAAAAGGAGGAGAACAAGTAAGCCTGCCGAACAGGGTGAAGGTTCTACAACTCTCCGCCAGCGCAGTTCTTTCATGAAAAAATTTCCCTACTTTGCCCCGAAAACCGCTGGCACATTTACTTAATAGGAGATAGTACATACACTCTATATATACAATAAGACGCTTCCACAAGAAGGCTTATTCCCAAAAACGCAGCCGGTTCATCCGGCTGCGTTTTTTTTGCCGAAACCCGAAGTGACAGTAGCGTCAGTTCGAGTGCGAGGTACGAGCGTATCGAGAACAAGCAGACCGCCGCGATAACAACGCCTTCTTCAACATAAAAAAAGCGGGAATTCCTTCCCGCTCTTTTATTTTCAAGCCTTTATTTACCAGGGCATTTCATCATAGTTATCGTCGTCGTCGTTGAACCCGATTCCACCCCTGTTCTGGTGAGTCCTGTAATCCTGCTCATCATAGCGGGAGCGGCTGTTGTTCCCATAATGACCACGACTTCCGGAACTTTGCCTCTGATCGTCATAGTCATCCTCGTAGCCCCGGGAGTCGTTGTAGGATCCTTCATTACGCCCTTCCTCTATATCGCTCCAGCGGTTCCTGTGGTGCCTGCCCGAGCCGTAGCTCCTCTCATGTCCGCGGTAGGAGCCTTCACTGCGGTCGTCCCTCCGTGAGTTATTCCCGAACTGGTAATGGTCGTTCCAGCTGTTATCATAACCGCTTCCGTTACGGCCCGAATGATTATTGCCGCGGTGATCACGGTCATCATCACGATAACGGTTGCTATTATTACCGCGGCCCGATCCGTTGTTATCGTAATAGTTCGGGGTGTTGTGCCTGCTGTTGTTTCCGTTCCCGTTGTAGTTTCCGTCGAAGCTGCCGTAATAATTATCGGAGCGGTGACGCCCGTTTCCGTTCGAGCCCTCGTTGTAACGGGAATGATTTCCATAGCCGTTTCCGCGTCCGTATCCGTTTCCATAATAGTCGTCATGGTCGCGGTTGGAGCTGCGGTTATCGTAGCCGGAATTATACTGCCGGCTTTCGTAGGAATGATCGTTGTGGTTATTGCGCGAAGGATTGCCGTTTGAATTGCGGTTATTCATGTGAGAGCCACGGTAATGATTTTCATTATCACCATAGCTTTCATTATACCCTTCATTTTTATATTGCCTGTTGCGCTGGTTGTAGCTATGATTGCTCTGCTGGTTCGCATAGGCCGAGGAGCGATGGTTATTGGCGCCATTGCCTCCGTCGTACCTGTTATCATAGCCGGAGTAAGAAGAATTCCTTTCCCCGTTGTAGCTGTTCTCATCCTCATAGCGCCCGTCATCCATAAATTCGGCCGAGCTGTGCTTTCCTTTGGAGGAAGCAGCTTTCGGGGAACCATTTCTCCCGCCGTTCTTAAATATTTTGGAAACGATCGAATCATGCTTGTCCTCCATGCTGTCGGAACCATAGCGGTCGTCATCGTACTCATCCGATGAAGAACCTTTACCCGAGGCTGTTTTTCGTACAGATGAGGATGCAGTTGTCCTGGAAGAAGATTTCCTCTGATCATCCTTCCTGTTTTTATTCTTGTCCATATTGATATTTTTTTAGGATTAACACTATGTGCTGATTCCTAAAAACAATATGCCATTAATCTTCTTTTTTATGCTCGCGCTTGCCGATCTCTTCTACCTCTTTGATGAACTTTGCAACGTGCGCATCGCTGTAGGCGCCGTAGGCATCAGTGAGCGTTCCTTTCTCGCCGCTTGTGGTTTCGATCGCGTAAAGGATCGAGTTATCCGACGGGTCGGACTCGCCTTCAAAACGGTAGAAATTCGTGATCTTCACTTCTTCCGGCAGATAGATCTTTTCGGTAGTGAGTGATTTTAGTCCATGCTTTAACGCTTTGAACTGCGTTTCGAAGCCTTTGGCAAGCAATGAATTGGTGCACGATGTAAGCGTTTTCATGTGCTCTTTGTCCATTTCATTGTTTAAATCTAATCCATCTTCTCTCATAATTTCTGGTTTTTTTTAGTTGGTTAAATACTCATTAAATAAAATTGTGCCAGCAGCCATCAGTTGTACCCGATAGCCGCCGGCTGGCTGATATCAAAGCCCCGGAAGCCGAAATCCGTCGTTTTCACAGGGTTCACTTTAAACACATTATTTCCCACTCCCGGGATGCTTGGATAAAAAGCAACAGAGATCTGGAAATTGGTAAGGATCAGGTATTCGTTCTTGATCAGAAGCCCAAGCCCGAAAAAAGAGTACAGCGGCGCCCTGGTGAACCCGCTCTTTTCAGTGCCGAGCATCCCGAAGCCGCAAACAGCGTAAGGCCCGAAACGGAAGCCGAGGATGTTCCAGGGCGCATACGACTGCAGCTGGAAGATGAGCGAGAGGCGCTCCTTCCCGGAAAGTCCGGTGCTGTTAAAGCCGCGAAGTGCCGCATCGTTGTTAAGACTCAGATTTTCGTAAGAAGGCCGGTCGAAGCCGATGATGTATTGCGGTTTTATAAACTGCCTCAGCCTCCAGCGCCCGATGCGGATGATGTTGCTGAAATAATTGACACCAACGGCGAAAGATCCTTCTTCCGTTTTCTGCCGGCGGATGAATGTTCCGTACTCGAAATAAAGATTAAAATATCCCCAGTTATGATAATTCGCCATGTACACACGCGCACCGCCATACCAGCGCGGCACGTTATCCTTTATCTGGTAACCGCCTACAACCGAATACGCGCGCCCTGTAGGCACATCCTCCACGTAGCCATAGCGGAAAATATAATTGTCCTGCTTGTAAAGCCGCCTCGAGATGCCCACTCCTGCGAGATAAAAGTCTTCATTCGCATGCAGGCGAAGCGTATCGAGGTACAAGGGAGCGCGCTCAGGATAATAGCTGCGGAGGTACCGTATGGAAGAGATAAAGCTGGTGGTCCGCTTCTCCTCCGTCTTTCCCTTGAACAGCTGCCATGACCTTCCCACCCAGTAATCCTGCAGGTTGTTCCGGTACACCTGCATAAACGCCGTGGAATCCAGGTCGTACATGATCTCCTTCGTTTGGCTCCGCTGCAGCGTTGCCCCGCCCGCCCAGGCAGTGAACACGGAATAGAAAGAGCGGTTGAGTGAAATGCCCTGGATATAATTTTTATTTTCATCCACCGAATACCTTACAGTTGAATTGATGTAGGTATCATAAAGATTGGGAATGGAATACACGGCGGAATAACTGTTTTTTCCCGTGTTAATATTCTGCCTGAAATCGCCCTGGAACTGGTGCCCCGCGCCCAGGAAGTTCTTATCCTTTCCGTTGAGCGAGAAGGCGGTGGTTGTTGCGGAGCCCGTAATGATGATGCTCCACACATCGTACACGCGGATAAAAAGATCCACAGAGTCGCCCGCATGCACCGGCTCCATGTACACCTCACGCACGTACAGCTGGCTGCGGATCAAACGCTCCGATTCCTTCACCCTGAGCGAATCGAAGGTATCGTACTTCTTCACAAGCAGCACATTCTTGATCTTTCTCGGCCATGTTTTTATATGCACCGCGTTGCCGGCCTTCGGTACTATTCCATGTGGCTTCACGGCGGTATCGCGCGAATCGTACCCGAAGGGATCATAGGTGATGATCTCGATGCTGCGGATGATCTTGCCTTCGAACTCGGAATATTTTACAGGCTTCAATACGATCTTTGAAATAACCGGGGTGGTCACCGGCTTCGGGTTCACCGGGCGGAACACAAGGCTGTACAGGAGCTGAGTGGCTTTTCTCCTGCTGGAGAAATCCTCTATTTTCCGGTAGATGTAGGTAGAATCGAGAAACTCATTTTCCTTATGCTGGCTGAAAAGATTTCCATGCACGAGGTAAAAGATCAAAAAGAAAACGATGCCGCGATACATGATTCATTCATTTTTTAAGCTCATTTTTTTTCCAGAAGCCTGGTGCGTTTCAGGAACTTCGATTTCTGCTCGCCTTCAATGGATGCCGTGATGCCACTGAGCAGCGACTGCATAAAGAAATACGGGAAGTACCTGTAAGGATTCCTGTCGGCGCTGATCTCCACAACCCTCAGCACGCCATCTTTCCCGGGGTTGCTTCGCCGCAGCACCAGCTGGTTTGCAACAAAATTCTTGAAGTTGGTCACGAACTTCTTTTCGTCTTTCTCCGCTTCCACATCGGCTGTAAGGTCGTGATAAGCCAAGGTCATCTTGCCATTCGAGTGATTGCCCTTTGCCGTAAAGGAAAACCTGAGCGAATCCAGCCTCCCTGTTTTTACGGTAAAGCCTTTCGCCTTGCTCAATAACGGATTCAGGATCTTTATGTCGATCGGTGAAAGGCTTCCCGAACAATAGCAAAGCTCCGTGCGCGTGTCGAGCGGAAAAGTATACTCCGCATGAAAATTCCCCTGCTTCATGAACACGGCATCGAGCGTGGCCCTGATGCTGCTCTTATCGGTAAAGGTGCTGCTGTCGTTCTGCAGGCCGGTAACGGTGCCATGCACACGCTCCAGCGTCATGATCCCTGCCTGGCTTCCACCTTCCGGTACATTTTCGGAAGCGATATCCACATCCGTTAAGGTAACCGTATCAATGGAAATGAAGAAAGGCACATCGCGGATCATCGCCTGCAATGAGGGACGCACAATAGCCTTTAGAGGAACATTATTATCGCGGTAAGCGCCTACATTTCCGCCTTCAACATCAAGACGGCCGGCTACCAGCCAGTTCTGCTCGAGGAATGATTTTACATCGATGCTTTTAAAGCTGATCTTCGGCGCTACGATCTCCACCCGCGTGACCTGCCTGCCGGCCATTTTACCGAAGTCTTTTTTCGGATAATTCGGGATCAGCTGAAAAGAGTCTACAGTGATCAGCGAATCCGTATAAGAGGCATAGAGGCTTTTGCCGAACAAGGTATACAGCCCGTCCTTTAAATGATAGGCAAATTTATTGATCACCACCTCGAACTTCTCCGCATTGAATAAACGCTCCGCATCATCGGTGGACCTGTTCACCGAAAATTTACGGATAGAGATGCTGCTCTCCTTTGCCGACATCAGCGAGACCGTATCGCTGCCATCCCTGTAGATATTAAACTTGGAGCTCAGAATATCTATCCTGTCGATAGCAAGTGAATTCAGCTGCGGCGACATGAGCTTATAGAGACTGAAAGGCGGCTGGTCCGGAGCCTTCTTCGCTTTAGGGAACCTGTTCTTCCCCTGGAAGATCGAGATCTGCGGCTCTTCGCATTCGATGGAGCCGAGCTGCAGATCCTTGCCTCTGAGGAAGGCCATCACCGAAAAACCGGAGACACGAAGCAGGGCAGCCTGGAATACATAGGTTGCCTTGTCAGAAAGATTGCGTTTATTTGTAGGCGCTACGATCAGATTTTTAACTGTAATGGAATGAGCGAGCAGGTGAATGCTCAGATCATCCACCGACAGTGAATACTCACCGTGGCTTCCTTCGCTTACCTTTTCCTTCAGCAGCGTAACTATCCGCTTATCGAGGTAAAGCCCCAAAAGGCTGGCTCCCAGCAGCACAAGGAGCACGATACCTGAAACAACATATATTACTGTACGTAACCTTTTTTTCTTTGGCATGAAACTGTGATAGCCCAAAAGAGTGCCACACTTATTTTTTATGAAAATCAACATCGACTTCAGGAAGGCCGGAAGAGCCCTCAAAGAAACATTCACAGAGTTCATTGACGATAACGCAATTAAGCTCAGTGCTTCTCTTTCGTACTATACTATATTCGCATTGCCTCCTCTCCTTATCGTGATAATTGCCCTTTGTGGGGTGTTTTTCGGTAAGGAGGCTGTAAGAGGGGAAATTTTTGGACAGATCAACGGCTTTGTAGGAAATGAAGCGGCATTGCAGATCCAGGATATTATAAAGAACGTCAAGCTCAAGCATGACAATGTGTTTGCAGCCACCGTAGGCATTATAACGCTGCTGATCGGTGCATCAGGTGTATTCGGGGAGATCCAGAGCTCCATCAATTACATCTGGGGACTCAAGGCGAAACCGAAGCGCGGCCTGTTCAAATTTCTGAAGAACCGCCTGATGTCGTTCTCGATGATCGGCGTGATGGGATTCCTGCTGCTGGTAGGCCTCATCATCAACTCCGCCATGGATATCCTGAGCGACCGGCTGATCAACTATTTTCCGAATGTGACGATTTATGTGTTTTATGTCATTAATATCCTCTTCGTCTTCATTATTATAACTACCTTGTTCACCGTCATCTTTAAAACACTTCCCGATGGCAAGGTCGCATTAAAGGATGCGCTTGTTGGCTCATCCTTAACCGCATTGCTCTTTATGCTCGGGAAGTTCATCATTGGCCTTTACCTCGGCCGCTCCTCCGTTTCCAGCACATACGGCGCTGCTGGGTCTGTAATCCTTATTTTGCTGTGGGTGTATTATTCTGCGATCATCCTGTATCTCGGAGCAGAATTTACTAAAGTGTATGCGCGAATGTACGGTAAAAAAATCATTGCGAACGATTATGCAGTGAAGATTGATAAAACAGTGACCGAAATCGAGCCTAAAGTGGTTTATAAAGGAGATTGATCTTTTTTGGGGAAGTGATTGCACAAGAAACAATGTTTTTGGCGCTCAAAAAATTCTGGCAGGATAATTTAAACTACGAGTTAAACAATTTAAAAAACATATTATGGGAAATTTACTTTACATCATTGCAGTTATCCTTATCATAGGCTGGCTGATCGGGTTTGTTGGCTATCATGCAGGTGGCCTGATCCACATTCTGTTGGTTATTGCAATTGTTGCAGTATTGCTGCGACTCATTCGCGGCGACCGAGTGTAAGAAACCTTTATTAATTCCTGTGAATGTCCCGGGGTAACGCCCCAGGACATTCATTTTTACCCCTATGACCAAAACAGTTACCGTTCTAAAAAAAACATTTAAGGTCCTTGCCTGGATCATCTTCAGCATCATTCTCCTACTGGTTGCGGTAGCCGTGCTGATCCAGGTTCCTGCCATTCAGCAAAAGCTCATTTCGGTTGCCACCGGTTACATCAGCGATAAAACCCACACGAAGGTAGAGATAAAGCACATCAGCCTTTCACTTCCGAAATCACTCAGCATTGAAGGCCTGTTCCTCGACGACGTTCAAAAAGATACGCTTGTGTACGCAGAAAAATTATCGGTGAACTTCTCGCTCACCGACCTCATGCAGCATACCATTCACCTGAAAAATATTACACTTGATAACGCCACTGTGAACCTCAGCCGCAACGAGGCCGATACACTGTTCAATTATAATTTCCTTCTCACCGCTTTCAGCGACAGCACCAAAGTGGAGAAGAAAGACACCGCAGGAAAAACCAAATGGGCGCTGCAGCTGGATGAGATCGAATTGAGCAGGATCAGGCTCCGGTACAAGGACGATTACGGCGGCTCCTTCGTGCAGCTCTACCTCGGCAAGCTCAATTTGGAAATGGATAAGATCGATACGGAACAGCGGCGCTTCGATATCGGCGACCTGCTCATTGAAAATCTTGTCACGAGCATTCTCATCAGCAAAGAAGCGAAGAAGGATGATACAAAGCCGGAGAAGCCATCGCCCACGCTCACTGCCAGGCGCGTGCGCATCAATCATTCAAACATCGCCTTTGCCGACTCCGTGCACCGACAAACCGTTTCCGCCATCATAAGCGAGTTCGGGATTAAAGACCTGCTTGCCGACCTGCAGGCTGAAAAGATCGGCATCGATGAAGTAAAGCTTTCTAAAAGCGGCGTTGTATATGTAAGAACGGGCGACACGCCAAAAGACAGCACCGCCACTACGGAGGAGAAAAGCAAGCTGCTTGTCACCGTTTCAAGCATTAAGCTCAATGATAACAACTTTGCTATTTCGGACAACACAAAGCCTGTGATCCCACATTCCTTTGATCCTTCGCACATGAAGCACGAGAAGCTCACGCTCATTGCGAAAGATCTTTCATATTCCTCCGCTCTCACACAAGTGAAGGTTGAGAAATTCAGCACAACGGATGCGAACGGCTTCAGCATCCTGAGCTTCGAGACGCAGTTCAGGATGGATCCGCATTCCATAGAAGCCACTAACCTCAAGCTGAAGACGCTTGCTTCCGTCATGGATGCCAGCATCCGCATGTCGTATTCGTCGCTCGGAGGAATAAAGGATTCCATCGGCGCACTGAAGATGGATGCCACGATGAACAACATCCGCGTGAAAACTGCCGAAGTGCTTTATTTCAGTCCGCAGCTTGCAGCACAGCCTTTCTTCCAGCAGCCAGAGAACATTACAACCCTTTCGGGAAAAGTAAGCGGGCAGGTAAATAACATGAAAGGAGAGAACCTGCACGTGACCACCGGCAGCGGAACTTCCCTGAGAACGAACTTTATTATCGGCGGCTTGCCCAACAAGGACCTCGCCTATTTTTATTTTCCAGACCTGAAAATAAATACGGTCAGAAATGACATCGAGATGATAGCGGGAAAAAAAACCATTCCGCAAAGCATTTCCCTGCCGAACCAGATCAGCCTTCTCATCAATTTCAAAGGCGGCATCAAAGCATTTACCACAACGCTCGGGCTGGGCAGCGATTACGGATCGGCACGCGTATTCGCGATCCTCGATAAGCAGGAGAATTTCACGGCCGACGTTGAGATCGGAAAGTTCGACCTCGGGCTGCTGCTGAAAAACAAGGAGATGTTCGGCCCCGTAACGCTGAGCGCGCAAACCAAAGGAAAAGGGCTCGACAAGAATACCATCCGCGCAAGCATCAAAGCGAGCGTTCCGGATTTCTACCTGAACAAGTACGCCTATAAAGACCTCACGATCGACGGAAACATCCAGGGACAAAAGTTCGAAGGGAAGATCAGTCTCAACGATGTGAACGCGGCGTTCGATTTTGACGGACTTGTAAACCTGAACAAGGGCCAGGAACAATACAAATTCAGCTTCGACCTGAAAGGTGCGGACCTTCAGAAGCTGCACCTGACACAGGATGATATGCGTATCGGATTGCTTGCCGTTTCCGATCTCCGCGGAAACTCGGCGGCAACCATCAATGGAAAGGCGGGCATCTCCAGGATCATCATAGCGCACGATGAAAAGCGCTACATCCTCGATTCACTGCTCTTTGCATCCATCAATGAAAAGGGCAAAAGCGGCCTCGACATCAGCAGCGCTGTGATCGGCATCAAATACAGCGGCACCTTCTCCCCTGCCGACCTCGGAAAGGAAATGCAGAAATTTATAAACGGCTATTTCCCGCTTACGGATCCGAAGAAAGACACCGCTTCCACCCAACCGCAGAATTTTACGTTCGAAGTGCAGCTGAAAAACCATCCTGTGCTTTCGGAAGTATTTTTCCCGCAGCTCAAGGAATTTGAACCGGGGATCATACAGGGAAGCTTCGATAGTGAAAAGCGGCAGCTGCAGCTGAATGCAACCCTGCGGAAGATCATTTACGGCACCATGCAGGTGGATAATTTTGCGCTGAATATAAATTCCGATGCGAAAGCGATCACGTATAAGCTCAACTGCGGAGAACTTTCCAATTCACAGATAAAAGTGGAGAACCTCGCTATTTCCGGGCAGGCTGCCGACAGCGTTGTTACGAGCACGCTTTCCTCCACCACTGCCGACAATGTAAAAAAACTGCAGATCAGCTCCTCCATCGAGAAGAACGGCGGCACCTACACGATGAAGATCAGCCCCAATGATTTCATCATCATGAACCAAAACTGGCCGGTAGCGCCTGATAATTACATTGCATTCAACAAATCGGGATTCCTGATCCATAACCTCGACATCAGCAAAACAACGAGCAGCATTAAAGTCGCATCGGTGCACGACCGGTTCGCCGACGACATCGACATTAACATTAAAAGCCTCGAGATCGAAGACATTTCGAAGATCATTGAAAAAGACACCAGCCTTGCAAAAGGGACGATCGATGGCCATGTGCTGCTGAAAAAAGTGGATTCCACGTATGGCCTCATCGCGAATGCAGCGATCAACAACCTCGTGATCCGTGATGTGCCCGTAGGAAATTTCACCGTGAAAGCGGAGAACCCGACCACCGAACGCTATTCGCTCGAAGCCAATCTGAAGGGGCCTGACAACGATGTAAGCATCAAAGGATACTTCCTGCCAAAGGCAACCGAGAATGCGATCAACATAGATGCCGACATCCGCTCGCTCGCGCTGAAAACGGTGGAAGCCGTATCCATGGGCAAGGTCACGGAAGCATCCGGCACCGCGAGCGGAAAATTCATGATCCGCGGAAAAGCTTCCGAACCGGACATTACAGGCTCACTTACATTCAACAACGCGCTTATTAATCCGGCTGCATTGAACAGCCCGCTGCGGATGAACCATGAAACGATAGAACTGAAAAGCGACGGCGTTTATTTCAATTCCTTCACGGTACTGGATTCAACGGGCAGTCCTGCCGTGATCAACGGAAATGTAAAGATGAACCATTTCAAGGATTTTAAATTCGGGCTTGATGTGAGCACCACCAATTTTAACCTGTTCCACACCACAGCGAAAAGCAATGCCGTGTATTACGGCTCGATGGTGATCGACAGCAAGATCAAGGTAACAGGCGATATGAACCTTCCGGTGGTGAACGCCAAAGTGAAATTAAAGAAGGGCTCCAACTTTACTTTTGCGGTGCCCGAGAAAAAATTAACGACCGATAAGGGAGAAGGTGTAGTAGTATTCAACGATTCCGCGCATCTCGACCCGATCCTGCTCAGGGATGAAAGCAAGGGAAAAGAAAAGTCGGAGCTGAAAGGCCTTGACATTTCTTCCGTTATTGAAGTGGACAAAGAAGCCACACTCAAGCTGATCATCGATCCTTCATCCGGCGATTCGCTGGTGGTGAAAGGAGATGCAGCGCTCAGCTTCGCGCTCGACCCGAGCGGAAAGATGAGCCTCACAGGCGCTTACAATCTGAATGAAGGAAGCTACCTTGTTTCGCTGGAATCGGTGCTGAAAAGAAAATTCAGCATCGAGCCGGGCGGAACGATCATTTGGAACGGCGATCCGCTGGATGCAAACGTATCTCTCAACGCGATCTATTCGGTGAGGGCCTCGCCGATCGACCTTGTCGCCGACCAGCTCTCTAACCTCAGCGAGACCGAGCAGAGCGGCTATAAGCAGCGCTACCCCTTCCTTGTATACCTCAAGCTCAGGGGCGACCTGCTGCATCCCGAGATCAGCTTCGAGATCCAGCTTCCGCCCGAAGACAAAGGAATATTGGGCGGCGCCGTGAATGCCAAGCTGAACATGCTGAATGAAGATCCTTCCGCGCTCAACAAGCAGGTATTCGCCTTGCTGGTGCTTGGCAGGTTTGTCCAGGAAAATCCATTGCAGACGGAAACAAATGCCGCGTCCACTGCCGCCCGCACAACCGTAGGAAAATTCCTCTCGGCACAGCTGAACCAGCTCAGCTCGAAGCTCGTTCCCGGTGTGGAGCTGAACTTTGATGTGCAATCGTACGACGATTATGAATCGGGATCATCCGAAGGCCGCACCGAGGTTGAAGTTGGAATTAAAAAACAATTGTTCGACGAGCGCCTGAGCGTGCAGGTGGGGGGAAGCGTTGATGTGGAAGGCGAGCGCGCGAAGCAGAACTCTGCAAGCGACATCACAAGCGACGTTACGCTGGAATATAAGCTGTCGAAAGACGGGCGCTACCGCCTGAAAGGCTTCCGCCACAACCAATACGAAGGCGCATTGGAAGGACAGCTGGTGGAGACCGGCGCGGGCTTGTTGTACATCCGGGATTTTGATAAGTGGAAAGAATTTTTCAGGCGCCCGAAGAAAAAGGGAGAAGCCGCAAAAAACGATAACAAATGAACCATTCCGTTTACATATATGCTGTTATAGTCTGCCTGCTCTTAGCATCGTGCAGCGGTACAAAGCGCCTTCCCGAGGGAGAGAAGCTGTACACCGGCGCCGACATCAGGCTGGAATACGAAGGCAAGCTGAAAAATAAAAAAGCGCTGAAGGCCGAGGCGGAGAGCGCCGTGCGCCCGAAGACCAACAAAGGCTTCCTCGGCATGCGCCCGCGGCTCTGCATGTATATGTATGCAGGAGAAGCGCCAAAAAGCAAATTCAAAAAGTGGCTGAAGAAGAAAGGCGAAGCACCTGTATTGCTGAGCAGCGTAAAGCCCGGTGCAACAAGCGGCTTCATAGATGCCAAGCTCTTCAACAACGGCGTTTTTAAAAGCAGCACACAGTATAAGATCGTTGAAAAGAAAAAGACCGGGAAGGTGGTATACAGCTGCCGTGTCCACAAGCCATACACCATTAAGGAGCTGAAGTTCCCGACCGGAACAACGGACCTCACACGCCTCATCGCGTTCTCGGAAGAAAAAACGCTGATCAAACCCGGGGAAGACTATAATCTCGAAGCATTAAAAACCGAACGGGTGCGGATCGACGCAATGCTGAAGGACAATGGCTATTACTATTTTAATCCTGATTATTTATTTTTCGGTGCCGACACGTCCGAAACCGACCGCAGCGTTACGCTGAAGCTGGCCCTTAAGGATGATGTACCCGAGAAAGCCCTCCACCTGTATCACATCAACAATGTTTACATCGATCCTGATTTTTCACTCGACGACAGCAGGGACAGCTTAAAGCACGACACGCTTCATTTTGAGAACGCATTTTTCATGGTAAAGGAGCCGAAGATCCGTCCGAGGGTGATGCTTCGCTCCATCTACCTGCGGAAGGGAGAGGTTTATTCGCGAAAGAACCACAACATTACGCTGAACCGCCTGATGTCGATGGGCAATTTTAAGTTCGTGCGGATCAACCTCGTGGAAAGCGATACGAGCGCGCCCGACTATCTCGACGCAAAAGTATTTCTCACTGCAATGCCGAAACGCACATTCAGGAGCGAGCTTGACCTTGTCACCAAATCGAACGATTTTACCGGTCCGCGGCAGAACCTTACCTACCAGAACCGGAACACCTTCAACGGCGCGGAACTGCTGAACGTGAACATGGCGGGCTCCTTCGAAATGCAGTTCAGCGGAAGGAACAAAAACATTTTTTCTTATTCACTTAACCCGAAGGTTGAATTGTATTTCCCGCGGTTCATCGTGCCCTTTAAAACACCGCGCACAAACGGGATGTACGTTCCCAAAACGCGCATATCGCTGGGATATAATTACCTCAAGCGGATGACGTATTTCGACATGCGCTCCCTCCAGCTCTTATTTGGCTACAAGTGGAAGGAAGATATCCGCAAGGAGCATGAGCTGAATCCGATCAGCATCAATTATACATCGGTAAAAAACAAGTCGGAAGAATTTACCACGCTGCTGAACGAGAATCCATTCCTGAAAAAAAGCTATGAAGAGCAATTCATTGCGGGCGCAACGTATTCGTACAGCTATAATGAGCAGGTGCTCACCGGCAAAAAAGAACAATACTTTTTTTACGGAGCAGCCGAGATCGCAGGAAATGCGTTTTCGCTGGGCAGGGCCATTGCCGGTGAAAAGATCTCTCCCGACAACCAGGGAAAGATCATCGGATCGGTGTACTCGCAATATGCGCGACTGAGCGTCGACGGCCGAAGCTATTTTAATTTCCGCAACAAAAGCAAGCTTGTGCTTCGCCTGTACGGAGGTGTGGGCAAGCCTTACGGCAATTCTTCCACCCTGCCCTACATCAAGCAGTTCTTCAGCGGCGGACCGAACAGCATCCGCGCTTTCCGCATCAACTCCGTTGGCCCGGGCAGCTACCAGCAAAGCTCCGATAAAAAGAATGCTTTCCTGCAGCTGGGTGGCGACATCAAGCTTGAATCGAACATCGAATACCGTTACGACATTTTCAAATTCATCAAAGGCGCTGTGTTTGCGGATGCCGGGAACATCTGGCTGATGAAATCAAACCCCGCAAACACAGTTCCCGCATTCTCCGTTTCAAAGTTCTACGATGAGATAGCTGTTGGCGCAGGTGTCGGATTAAGAGCCGACGTGTCGTTCTTCGTGCTTCGCTTCGACCTCGCAATGCCGCTGCGCAAGCCATGGCTGGAGGAAGGACACCGCTGGGTCACCGACCGCATCAGCTTTGGCAGCCCTTCCTGGAGAAGCGACAACCTGATTCTCAATGTGGCAATAGGATACCCTTTTTAGTCTGGCATATTTTTATATAAAATAAGCAATTAAAAAACCTATCCATGCCATGAAAACTATGTTTCAAAAGACCTTCTTAAAACTATCCGGAATTGCAGCTGTAACACTGCTTTTAGCAGCATGCGACAATGCAAATCACAGCTCCGATCCGAAAGATGTAGCCGAAGAGCACAACGACGCAAAATTCGATAAAGCAAAGGAAAAGGACGCACAGTTCCTTGTTGACATTGCAGATATATTCATGAAAGAAGTGAAGCTCTCCGAGCTTGCAGCAACACAGGCCGAAGCTTACGACATCAAAGAGCTCGGACAGATGCTGAAGGAAGACAATGCAAAATGGCTGAAGGAAACTGAAGCGCTTGCAGGAAAAAAAATGGTGACGCTGCCCACAGATATCAGCCAGGCAGGAAATGACTCCTACAGAAAAATTTCCGACACCCGCGGAAAAGATTTCGACCGTGATTATCCCGCAATGATGGTTGACTTCCACAAAGAAGCGATTGAAAAATGCGAAAAGGCTTCCGCAGAAGCGCAGGACTACGAGATCAAGACATGGGCCGGAAAAAGGCTGGTGGAGCTGAGAACAAACCTTGACAGATCGATGGTGTGCAGGGACAAATACCAGGGGCTGAAGAACGACAAAGAGCTGAAAACATCGAATGACATGAGAAAACAATAACCAAGAACACCCTTAATAAACCTTTATAACTAATATCTAAAATCATCAAAATGGAAACAACAAGTAACAAAACCGTATCGCTGATAAACGACCTTATCATTATTAACCACGACCGCATCGAAGGCTATGAAAGAGCTGCAAAGGAAACTGAAGATCCGCAGCTGAAGTCTATCTTCACGCACATGGCAGACGAAAGCCGCCAGTTTAAAAACGAGCTGGTTCGCGAAGTAGTAAACAAAGGAGGAAGCCCTGCAGAAGGAACAACCACCTCCGGAAAAGTATACAGGGCCTGGATGGACATCAAAGCTGCGCTCACAGGAAAAGACCGCAAAGCAATTATCGCTTCCTGCGAGTTCGGAGAAGACGCTGCATTGGAAACATACGAGGACGTATTGAAATCCGATGAGCTGAGCGCCGACAGCAGGAACATGATCATGCGCCAGAAAAGCAGCCTTCAGCAGTCACACGATAAAATTAAGCTGATGAGAGATTCGGCTAACATCTAACCGGTGAAGGACCACATAAAAAAATCCCCTCTGCATTTTGCAGAGGGGATTTTTTTTGAATATTCAGCTTGTTATTTTCTTTCCTTTCCCGACGGTGCTATGATGGGCTGTTCCTTGCTTTTATTCTTCTGCTCTTCCGGCAATACCGGCTTTACAGGAGTTTTATAATGCGTGGTATCCATCGGCATCTTCCGGATCTTCTCCATGTGCGTACTGTCGGTTTTAACCGTATCCTTCTTATTCTCCTGCGCATTGATGCCGGCAGCCATCATCAGCATTGCCAGCACACTCATTACTTGCTTTTTCATAATAAAGGCCCTTTCGTTTTTATCGTAATTTTCCCGCTGAAAAACAGGCGGGAATAAAATCCACAATTAAAGTGAAGCACTCATATAGTCGTATATATCGGCGAGGTTGTCCACCGATATCTTATCGTTGATCTCATATTCATCATCCTCGTCCTCCTCGAAATTTTCCTCCGGCAGATCTTCGTCGAACAAAGGATCATCATCCTCTGCCTCTTCCTGCTGTTTGGATTTTCCGGGGCGGCCCGGGCTTGACGGAACTGGACTTGGGTACATGGTACCTGTATTCCTGATTTCTTTCTCTTTCATGATTATACCTGTTTTTGTTAAAAAAATGATCGTCTTTGATCTACTCAAGAAATATCCGTGCCCGCTGCAAATTGAAACCTGGGAATGAATGGTATGTCTTTTTTTTAAAGCAATAAGACCTATATCAAGCTTTATGGCCTTAAACAAATACAACCAGAAAAGGAATTTCAGTAAAACCCCGGAACCCGCAGGCAAGGTAGCTGCGTCGAAAAAGGACCTCACTTTTGTGATCCAGCAGCACGATGCGTCCCACCTGCATTACGATTTCCGCCTCGAGATGGAAGGCGTGCTCAAAAGCTGGGCGGTGCCGAAAGGGCCGTCGATGAACCCTGCCGACAAGCGGCTGGCGATGATGGTGGAAGATCATCCGTACAGCTATAAGGATTTTGAAGGCACCATCCCGGAAGGCAATTACGGCGCGGGCAACGTCATCGTATGGGATAATGGAACTTACAGGGAAGCCGACACAGACGACAAGGCCGCGGGTGAAAAAAAATTGCTTGCCGGATTACGGAAAGGCCACATCCGCTTTATCATGAACGGAAAAAAGCTGAAGGGAGAGTTCTCGCTCATCAAGATCAGGGGAGGCAACCAGGAGAACGCATGGCTGCTGGTGAAAAAGGAAGATGAATATTCAACAACAGACGACATCTTGCAAAAGGATAAATCCGTGATCAGCAAAAAGAAGCTGGAGATGAGAGAGCGGAAAGGCAGAAGAAAGCCCGCAGCTGCCAGCCCCGCTAAAAAAGCGCCGGCTAAAAAGGCCGCTGAAAGGAAAGCGGCTGCACCGGGCGATAATTTCACGCCGATGCTCGCCACACTTACGAAAGAAGCATTCGACGGGCCGGAGTGGATCTTTGAAGCCAAATATGACGGTTACCGTGCGCTCGCGCTGATCGCGAATGGCAGTGCAAGTCTTGTGAGCAGGAACAATCTTTCATTCGATTCACTCTTTGCACCATTGCTTCCCGAGCTTCAGAAGATCCCGCATGATGTGATCCTCGACGGTGAAGTGGTGGTGGAAGATGAAAAAGGGAATTCCGGATTTCAGCTCCTGCAGAATTACCAGAACACCGGATCGGGAAAACTGAAATTTTATGTATTTGATATATTGCTTCTCGATGGTGAAGATACACGCGGCCTCACATTGCTGGAACGCAAGGAGCTGCTGAAGCTGCTGCTGAAGAAAAAGAAGCTCAAAAACATTATCTACTCGGAGCACATCACTGAAAAAGGAAAAGCGTTTTACAAGGATGCCATGAACAAAGGCATTGAAGGCATCATGGCAAAGCGTGCCGACAGCATCTATGCTTCCGGCAAACGCAGCAAAGACTGGCTCAAGATCAAGATCACGCAGGAAGAAGAAGCAGTGATCGCAGGATTTACAGCGCCGAAAGGAAGCAGGAAGCATTTCGGCTCATTGCTCCTTGGCGCCTACAAAGGCAACGAGCTTAAGTACATCGGCAATTGCGGAACCGGGTTCAACGACAAGATGCTGAAAGAGGTTTACAACAAAATGGTTCCGCTGTTCAGGAAAACACCGGTGTTCAAAGAAAAAACAGGTGTTCCCGGAAAGATCCAGTGGGTGGAGCCGGAACTGATCTGCCAGGTTAAATTTTCGGAATGGACAAACGACAGGCACATGCGTCATCCGGTGTTCCTCGGCTGGCGCTTAGACAAGGAAGCCGGGGAGATCACCGTTCCCGCGAAAGCGGTGAAGGCGCCTGCGAAAAAAACCGCAACGAAAAAAGAAACAGCAAAAAAAGATGCGCCGAAAAAGGCCGGAGCCGTGAAGAAAAAACCGGGAGACATCGACCTTGAAGTCGGTAAGGTTACATTGCACCTTACCAATCAAAGCAAGATCTATTTTCCGAAGGATAAGATCACGAAGGGCGACATCGTGAATTATTACCGTGAGGTAGCTTCATTGATGCTGCCCTACTTAAAGAACAGGCCGCAATCCATGAACAGGTTCCCGAACGGCATCAGCGGGCCAAGCTTTTACCAGAAGGATGTAGACACAGCCAAGGCGCCCGGTTGGATCACCACCGAAAAAATATTTTCGGAATCCACCAATGAATATGTCGACTACCTCGTTTGCAACGATGAGGCGACCTTGCTGTACATGGCTAACCTGGGCTGTATCGAGATCAATCCATGGAACTCGAGGATCGGCTCCATTGAAAATCCCGATTGGGCGGTGATCGATCTCGATCCGGAAGCCATCCCGTTCAGGGAAGTTGTAAGAACGGCGCAGGAAGTGAAGAAGCTGCTGGATGAGCTGGGAGCCGACTGCTACTGCAAAACCTCGGGTGCCACCGGCTTGCATATCTTTATCCCGCTTGGCGCAAAATACGATTACGATATTGTAAAAACATTTGCGGAGCTGATCGCGCAAACCGTATTCTCGAGGATCCCGTCCATCACGAGCATTTTAAGAAGCCCGAAAAAACGCCAGAAAAAAGTATATCTCGATTTCCTGCAGAACCGCAGGGGACAAACGCTGGCTGCACCGTATGCCGTGAGGCCGAAGCCCGGCGCAACAGTGGCAACGCCGCTCGAGTGGAGCGAAGTGAATAACAAGCTCGACCCGACAAGCTTCACCATAAAAACAATTCTGAAAAGACTGGATAAAAAGGGCGACATCTGGAAACCCGTTCTTGGAAAGGGCGCCGACCTGGTGAAGATCCTGAAGAAAATAAATAAAGAATAATCAATAAAACAGGATCGGGCAAACATGAAAAAAGAAAGCTTAGGAGGCTTTCTTTTTTCCGTGAAGGCTTGCCTTCAGCATTTCCATAAGGTCGTCGGATTTGGTATGCACTACCTTCATCTTGTGAACCTTCTTCGTGTTCTTTCCCTTCGCTTTGTCCTTAATCGTTTTCAGCAGCTTCTGCGTGTAAGTGTCCTTGTATTTCGCAATGCTGAATTTTTCCGTAAGCTGGTCGATCAGCTTGGTTGCCATCGCCTGCTCCTTGGATGTGCTTTTTGTGGCGGGCACATTCAGCTCTTCCGTGCTCCGGATCTCCTCCTCGAAGCGCAGCCTGTTCAGCATGATCGCTTTTCCGTAAGGCTTCAGGATCGCAAGCGCTTCCTTGTTCCGCAACACGAAAGTGGTAACTCCCACCTTCCCGGAAGCGGCCAGCGCATCACGCAACAGCGCATACGCTTTCTCCCCGCTTTTCTGCGGCTCCAGAAAATAAGGCTGCTCGTAGTAGATGCTGTCGATCTCGCTTTGCTTCACAAAATTGATGATCTCGATCGTCTTTGTCTTCACGGCATCTGCCGCTTCAAAGTCTTCCTTGTCGAGCACCACATATTGATCGTCCACCATGTAGCCCTTCACAATATTTTCGAAAGGCACTTCCCTGCCGGTTTTCTCATTCACCCTCTTGAACCTGATATTCGAATGATCCCTCGAATCAAGCATATCCAGGTCGAGACGGCTGTCCTGAACCGCGGAAAAAAGCCTTACCGGGATATTGATCAGCCCGAAGCTGATCGCACCTGTCCACATTGCCCTCATAGCAGTAATTTTTTATTTGTTAATGACCTGCATTTCATCAAGGTCGTAATTTCCCGTGCTCAGCGTGAAATTGAACTCCTCGATGAACGCAAACAACTCTGTTAATCCCAGCGTTGTTTTCTTGAATTTCTTTACCGGGATCTTATTGATGTTGTAAGTGGTTCCCTCCTGGCGCACCTTGTCGAGCGCGTACAGTGTCACCACCATTTCTTTCCCGTAATACATCCTGATGGCGACCGCTTCATACTGGTCGCTGTTGTAATTATCAAAATTGCGCTCACAGAACTCATCAAGGGTTTTCCCTTGTTTCAGCGTTATTGTAAGCTTTCCGCTCAGTTCAGTATTGAGCACTTCATTCGGATCCGTTTCCATACCGTATAATCTTTTTATGTTAACCATTTACTATTTCCCCTCCGTTTGGATGTAAAAATTGCCCTGTTATATATGATGAATCTCCGGAGGCAAGAAATACATAGGAGGGCGCAACTTCAACCGGCTGCCCGGGACGCTTCATAGGTGTTTCCGTTCCGAAGGATTTTACTTTGTCCGGCTCGAAGCTGGATGGAATGAGCGGCGTCCAGATCGGGCCGGGCGCCACACCGTTCACACGAATGCCTTTCCCTGCAAGGCTTGCAGAAAGGCTCCGCGTAAGCGAAACAATAGCGCCTTTGGTAGCGCTGTAATCAAGCAGGTTGGCGCTGCCGCGGTAGGCCGTTACCGAAGCGGTGTTGATGATGCTTCCGCCTTCCTTCATCACAGGCAGCAATGCCTTTACGAGCCAGAAGATCGCAAACACATTCACCGAAAATGTTTTAACGAGCTTCTCCGATTCTATCTCCATGATGCTTTCTGCGGGATAATGAACTCCCGCATTGTTCACCACTACGTCTACCGTTTTAAATTTGCGGATGATCTTTTTTGCCGCGTTCTTACATTGCGCCTCGCGTGAAATATCCGCAGGCACCAGCAGGCACTCGCGCTGGTACTGCTCACGGATGATCTCCGCCGTAGCCTCCGCATCCTTGTCCTCGCTCAGGTAAATGATCGCAACATCGGCGCCTTCCTTTGCAAAGGCAATGGCAACGGCTCTTCCGATGCCGCTGTCGCCGCCGGTGATCACACATTTTTTATTCAGGAGCTTGCCGCTTCCGGCTGCCGCGTTATCATACACAGGCTCGGGCTTCATCTTGTATTCAAGGCCGGGACGGTTCTGCGGCTGCGCAGGAAATATTTTACGCTTTGGATTTGATTTTTGCATAGCGATTCAATGTTACTGATAACATTAAAATTGCATGCCTGCAAAAAAAATAGCCGTGACTCAGAAAGCCACGGCTATGTGCAAATTCACAAACCATTTTAATTTGCAATGAGCTGGTTGAGCTCGATGTGAAACACGGTGCCTTTTCCAAGCTGTGTTTCCACTTCGATCTTACCGTTGTGCATGTTGATGATGCTTCGCGTGGTGGCAAGCCCAAGGCCTACGCCCGTGCTTTTCCCCGTGAAGTAAGGATCAAATATTTTATGAAGGTATTCGTCTTTTATGCCGCAGCCGTTATCGCCGATGGAGATCAGGCACTTATCGTTCTGGCACTTGTACGCGATCCTGATCTCGCCTGCATTGGCTTCAACCGCTTCTATCGCGTTCATCAGCACATTCAGCAGCGCGATCTTCAGCTTCGATTCATCCGCGTCGATCTCGATCGATTCATTTTCAAAATCGGTGATGATCTTGATGTTCTTCAGGTTCGCACGGTCTTTTGCAAGCTCGATGGTTCCCTGTAAAATAGACTGCAGCGTCGACTTGCTTGCTTTAAGCTCCGTAGGTTTCGAGTTCTCGATCAGCTCCGTTACAAGATCGTTGATGCGTTTGCTGTTCCTTTTAATGATATCGAAATACGGCTGGTATTCATCCTTCAGGTCTTCCTCCAGCTGTTCAACGGAAAGGTTGATATTCGTCAATGGATTGCGCACTTCGTGTGCAAGGATCCTCGCGATCTTCCCGGTAATGGCAAGCTTCTCGGCGATCATCAGGTCGTGCTCCGCTTTTTTGCGCTGCGTCATGTCATGAATAATCCCCTGGTAATAAATATTGTCATCATCGTCCCTGCGCTGGATGCTCGCGGTGATCGTACAAAACTTCTTATTGCCGTCCTTATCCCTGAGTGTTACCTCGAAGTTGGAGCAAATGCCCGTTTGGTTGATCATGTCCACAAACTTGAACCGGTCTTCTTTGTTATCATACAGGTCGGCCGTGTTCATCGTCAGCAATTCATCATGTGAATAGCCGAACAGGTTCTCCGCCGATTTATTGATATCGAGCAGGTTTCCGTCGCCGTCGGACACGTAAATAATATCGTGTGAGTTCTCAAAAATACTTCTGAATTTTGTTTCGCTCGCTTTCAGCTTTTTCAGCATCTGGCTCTGGCCGATGGAATAGCGGATGGTACGCTCCAGCTTCTCCGGGTCGATCTCATCCTTCACAAGGTAATCGGATACACCCAGCTCCATGGCTTTCATATCGGCTTCCTGGTTCCCGAGCCCGGTAAGGATGATCACAGGCACATCAATGATGTCGCTGAAACATTGCTGCACAAGGTCAAGCCCCGTTTTTGCGCCAAGCAGGTAATCAAAGAAATAAATATCGTGCTCTTTGTTCTTTACCAGCTCCACGCCCTGCTCATAGGAATTTGCCCATGTTAAGGAGTAGGAGTAATTCTTGATGTCGCTGAGGTATTCCTTGAACAGGAAATGATCCCCGGCATCATCTTCTACCAATAAAATTTTTATGGCTTCCGCTGATTTCATTCGCTGAGTTTCTCCTCCATGTTGTATGCTTTCATCTTGTTGTAAAGTGTTTTCCGGTCGATGTTCAGGATCTGAGCCGCTTTGCTCTTATTGAAATTCACATCCTTCAGCACCTTGATGATGAGGTCGTATTCCGCGCCAAGCGCTGCCGATTTAAGATCAGGCTTTTCATCCTTCACTTCTTCCGAAGCGTGGTGGCTGCCCTGTTCCGAACGGTCATCAGCAATTCCCATTGTTGTGCGTGTGAAGTTGGAGATCTCGAACGGCAGCGATTTTGCCTCTACCATCGATCCTTCCGTAAGGAGCACAGCCCTGCGGATCACGTTCTTCATCTCGCGGAGATTTCCGTACCACGGATATTTTACAAACAGCTCTTCCACTTCAGGTGAATAGCTTTCAACATTCTTCTCAAGCTCCTGGTTGGCGATGCTGAGGAAGAAATTAGCATACATTAAAATATCGTCTTTGCGTTCGCGCAGCGGCGCAACCGTAAGGTGAAACTCGTTGAAGCGGTGATAAAGGTCTTCCCTGAATTTTCCTTTTTTATAAGCGTCACTTAAATTCTCGTTGCTGGCTACAATGATCCTTACATCGATAGGGATCTCCTTGGTGCCGCCGATGCGCTTTACTTTGCGCTCCTGCACAACGCGCAGCAGTGATGACTGAACATCATACGGAAGGTTTGCGATCTCATCGAGGAAAATAGTACCGCCGTTAGCAAGCTCGAAATGCCCGATCTTGGTGCCGAGCGCCCCGGTGAAGGATCCTTTCTCGTGCCCGAACAGCTCGCTGCCCGCAAGCTCTTTCGACATAGCGCCGCAGTCCATTGCAATGAACGGCTGCTTTGCGCGCTTGCTCTTTTTATGGATGGTTTGCGCGATCACCTCTTTACCTGCACCGCTCTCCCCGTAAATGATCACGCTGTAATTTGTTGGAGCCACAAGCTCTATCTGCCTGATCAGCTCTTTCGACTGAGGGCTTTTTCCGAATACATAATTATTTTTTCCTGCATACGAACGTGTTGAAGCTGCCGCCGAAGCATGCGCGCTTTCCACCGTTTCGGCAGCTGCCGTTTCCTGGTGACTGATCTTATCATCCACGATATTAGCAAGCGGCTGCTGCGTGCTCAATGCACGCTTGATCAGCTGAAGCGTTTCATCCGGAAGAAGCGGCTTCGCCAGGTAGTCGAATGCACCCATCTTCATTACATTCACAGCGGTCCGGATATCCGAATAGCCGGTCATGATAATAAAAGGAACACCCGGCTCCACATCCTTCACTTTCTTGAGCACTTCCACTCCATCCATGTCGCCTAAGCGATAATCACAAAGCACAAGGTCGGAAGGGTTCGCCGTGAAGGAAGCAATGCCTTTGGCACCATTTACAGCCAGATCTACTTCATAGCCGTTTTTAGTCAGGAAACGCTTGAGCAGCTGGCTCATGTCCATATCGTCTTCAATGATCAGTAATTTTTTCATATGTTTTTTGTTTGTACGTACCTCCTTGGCAAATTTACAACCAAACGGTTTTGTAGATTAATTTCCCCAATTACACATAGGAATAAAAGTTTTAAGCACTTCCTGTTGCCCGTTCCGTGCTTTTGCCGGACAGGCTAAAAGTCCTTTCTTTATTAAAGTTAAGCAATTTCAGCCGCTTGTCAAAATTACCCGCTTTTTCAAAAAATGAGAATTGGGAATCCCGGTATTTCGATTTTTTCAGATCGAAACGCGATTCCCCAATCGCCGAAATAGCGCATTATCAAATAATTACATCCATTTTTACTGCCCCAATGCTGCCTCATGACGCGGAAAGCTTCCCCGCATCGGGTATTTATTTCCCCAAATCGGCACTTATTCGGGAGTTCGGCTTTTCCTGCGAATTAATGCTAATTTTGTTAGTGACAATTGAATCTCATCCGGGAAACCGGCATAGCTACTTATGAAAGACGATTTACATTTCGAATACCTGCCCGCCTATGCGGCCTTCCTGCTTGATAATAAATCCAGGGAATTCACAACCGAACAGCTGCGGCTGCTGCGTGAGCTGCAGGTGCCGATGCTCAAATTCTATTCTGGCATCAGCGACGACCAGCTGGTAGAAGGCGGCATCGAGAGGAGCAAAAATTTCCTGCAACATCTGAAAGATAACCGCGTAGAGCAATACATCAAGCACTCCATCGACGAATGGCTTGCCAACCAGATCCCATTGTTTGCAAGGGAAAAGCTGTTGCCGGAAGACATCACACTGATCAGCTATATGCGGAGAAAGCTCTTCCGCGATTTTCTTTCATCCTATACTACCGACATGACACTTTCGCTGCGCATCATGGAGGAAGTGGATGCCTTTACCGTGAAGCTCGATACACTTTGCTTCAAGCACCTGATGGAGCTTCAGCAAAAGCTTTATGAGCAGGCAGAGGCGCTGGCCCATATCGGGAACTGGACCTGGGACCTGAGCACAAAGAACCTCACCTGGTCGGAGGAAATGTTCCGCATCTATGAGCTGGAGCCGAGGGATAATGCCAATGAGTACGACATCAGGAAATTCACACATCCCGAAGATATTGCCCTTGTTGACGAAGAAATGGAACGAACAGTGACGAAGCTGGAGCCCCACGATTTTTATTACAGGATCATCCTGGATAACGGGAAGGAGAAACATGTGCATGCAAAGGGACAGCCGGAGACGAACAAAGAAGGCGTGGCAGTGAGAATGTTCGGCACATTGCAGGATGTTACCGCGCAGAAAATATTCGAAAGCGAACTCAAGCAAAGCGAAGAACGCTACCATGGAATGGTTAACGAGGTGCAGGATTATGCGATCATCCTGCTTGATAAAGAAGGGAAGATCCTTAACTGGAACAAAGGTGCGGAGAAGATAAAAGGCTACACGGCAGAAGAAGCTGTAGGAAAGAACTTCAGCATCTTTTACACTGACAGGGACCGCAGCGATCAGCTCTCCGTAAAGCTGCTGCAGCAGGCGCGCGAGGACGGACGGGCTACCCATGAGGGATGGCGCGTACGGAAGGACGGGACCGTGTTCTGGAGCAATGTGGTGATCACCTGTTTGCATGATGAGTCGGGACAGATCATCGGCTTCTCAAAAGTAACGCGCGATCTTACGGAAAGAAAGCTGGCCGAGGAAAAGATGATCCGTTATGCGGAAAAAATAGAGCGGAAGAACAAAATGCTGGAGGAAGCGAACAAGGAGCTGGAATCATTCAGCTACGTTGCCAGCCACGATTTGCAGGAGCCTTTACGTAAGATCCAGGCGTTCACCAGCAGGCTGCTGCAAAAGGAAAATGACAATCTCTCCGAGTGGGGCAAGGATGTGTTCAGCAAAGTTCAGCTCTCTGCCAACAGGATGCAGCGGCTCATTGAAGCGCTGCTCAACTTCTCGAGACTTGACAAAACCCGCGAAGGATTCGAGCACGTGGATGCAAACATGATGCTCGAAGAGATCAGGAATAACCTGCAGGAAGTGATCGACTCCAAAGGCGCAATAATAGAAGCCGATCCGCTGCCGGTGATGGATGTGATCCCGATCCAGCTTCAGCAGCTGCTCAGCAACCTCATCAACAACGCGCTCAAATATAGCAAGGCCGATGTTCCGCCTGTAATAAAGATCAGCTACGGACTCAAGGAAGGCCGGGCGATCCCGGGCAACTCGGCATTCGACCTGAACAAATATCACCACATCACGATCAGCGATAACGGCATCGGCTTCGAGCAGCAGTATGCCGAAAAGATCTTTGAATTGTTCCAGCGTCTGCATGGCAAATCGGAATACGAAGGAACCGGCATCGGGCTTGCGATCTGCAAGAAGATCGTGGCGAACCACCACGGATTTATCAATGCCACCGGTAAGCCGGGTGAAGGCGCCGAATTCAATATTTATCTTCCTTCGGAAAGAAAAACAGAGCTTGCGTGATGGAACAACGGGAAGCTGCGCTCATCCTCCTCCGCGGATTACCGGGCAGCGGAAAATCCAGCCTCGCTGCGCTGCTCTCTGAGAACGGGAAGTATCCTGTATTCTCCATCGACAGCTATTTTACCGATCCTGTAACCGGAACTTATGCCTTTGATCCTTACAAAAATCATCTTGCTTATAAACAATGCGAAGAGCAATGCGAGGCGGCAATGAAAAAAGGCATTCAGAAAATATTTGTGGATAACACCTTTACCATCGAGTGGGAAATGGAGCCGTATTTTAAAATGGCTGCCGCAAATAATTACAGGGTGCACGCTGTAACCGTTGAGAACCGACACGGCGGCGTGAATACGCACGGCATCACTACGGAGCAGCTGGAGAAAATGGCAGCGAAATACAAAGTGCAGTTATTATAACAACCTGTCACCATCTGAAACACACCGAGTAATCCGGCCGCATTTTTTTGGCGCTGCTTCTTCTTTTCAAATACCGGAACTTCATATCATTCCAGCGGCCAGATCTCTTCCTGCGTTTTTTAACTATTGCAGCGCTTCCTGTTTTTGTTCTCCCCACGCTTCCGCTGTCATTATTTTCCCTGCTTATTGCCGGTACATTTTGCAGGTTGCTTTCCGGCAGCGCCGATTTGTTTTGCTGCGCATATTCATCCTCCGCCTGCTTTTGCAGCTTGTGGCATGGACAATCCGGATTCCGCGGATCATTCAGCGGATATGCAGCGTTTTGGGCATGTACAAGATGTACGTGCAGCAGTGCCAGCAGACAGGCAGTCGTTTTATAAATGGAAATTTTCATAGGCCTGTGTATTAAAAAGATCCCGGCAGCATAAATGCCGCCGGGATCATATCCATTAACTATTTTTTTTGATCGTGATCTTATCTGTGGCCGTCCAGGTTTTGAACTCGTTGGTGTAATACAGGTATGCCGAGGAAGCGGGAGCATCATAGCTGCCGGGCATTTCAGCCTTCAGGTCGAGGTTGATCTCCTTCACTGCGGAAGGCCCCATTCCACGGTAATACACCGCAATGTTATTTCCCTTCATCTCGTAATAGTCGAACACCTTTTTTTCCTGCAGCTCTTTCAGCTGCCATGGCTGAACGGTAAAGCCCGCCGGGATGCCGATGATCGCCATGGTGCTTGGCACCTCTGTGCTTTTCCTGTTGGTGACGGTGGCGGTTAAGCGAACCGTTTGTCCGACGCTCGCCGTTTTCGCAGCCAGCTTGGTTTCCAGCCCGATGCTGCATTCCTTGTCGCTGTTAGGCAGCGCGGTGCTGTAATTTACTGCCATTGAATAAGGCAATGGAGTTTTCACGCCGACATATTTTATTTTCACATCGTGATCGCCTTCTGCTGAAAGGTATTCTTCCAGTCCGCTGATCTCGATCGCGCCCCTGTCGCCCGCCTTGTACGATCTCTCAGCCACTTTCTTCCCGTCCACATAGATCTCGATCGTTCCGTCCTCCGTGGTCTTCTTGCTGAACTTCGCATATTCCGTAAGCGCCTTTAGGGCAAGTATGGTTCCCTGCGTGGAGCTGAACACGCCTGATCCGCTTCTTGCGCCTACAAGATACTGCACCGCAGCAGTCATCACGCCTGCATTTTTTCCCTGCGATTTCAGCATCGCCATCACGGCAAGTGAGGTTGTTTCGATGCTCAGCGATTGTCCCTGCGAATAGGTGATCGAATGCGTTGTACCCGTGAAGCTGCCATCCTTCGCCTGTTTGCCGACGAGCAGGCTCATCGCCTCATCGCCCTTCTTCGCTTCTTTCAGGCTGTACGCAGCATTCGCCATCATTGCCAGCATGTACGGATCCTTTGTATCCATTGCTTTCCGGAAGGAAGCATCGAACTCATCTTTCATATCGGTGTAACCTGCTTCCGCCAGTGCATACACGATGTAGGCATTCAACACATCGTCGCTGATCCTGCCGAAATCATGATACGCATGCTGCTCGCGGTTGAAGCCGCCTTTGCCGTTTTTGTGCTTCATGAGCCATGCCGCCGTGCGGTCGAGCATTTTCTGATCCACATCCGCACCTGCATTTTTCATATCCGTGAATTCCATGATGCCATAAGCCGTTAAGCCTTCATGTCCGGGGTTGGCGCCAAACCATTCGTATCCTTTTTCACTCGCCTCGAAGGTGGTGAGGCGCTTGTAGCCGCGGTTCAGCAGGTCGGTGGCACGCGCAAGTGTTTGATTATCCTTGCTGTCGGTCGACTTCATGTAATCCAGCACCATTGCATTCGGGTAGGCCGTGCAGGAGGTTTGTTCAAAACAGCCGTACGGTTCCTGGAGGATGCCTTCCACGCCTTTCATCAGGTCGCTCACCACGTTGGGGAATGCTGTGAACGTAGCTTTTACGGAGCCTTTCACAATATGGTCCATCCGGAATGAATATTCCTTTTCCATATCCTGCGAGGAGAACGACACCTGCGCAGGAAAACCTTTCGGAGCAATTTTGATGCGTTGTGTGAATGCATCGCCCAGGCCGCATGACTTGAAGGTGAGTGTAAAGTCGCCATAGCCGATCTTATCCAGCACTTTGTAATCGAGGTAAATTGTTTTCACGGCGCCCGGCATAATGGTTTGCACCGCAGGAACTGCCACCAGCGCCTGGAATCCGTCCGGGGCGGTTACGGTGAGCGATCCGCCCAATGGCTTGTCTGTATTATTTTTCAGTGTTAAGGGGATCGAAATGTTATCTTCCGTTGCCACTTCCACGGGAACTTTTGAGCTCATTGCGAAAGGAAGCTGCGTGAAGAAATTCTTTTCGGCCCTTCCCGGCATACCATCTCCTGCAATACCCTCCACAGTGGTGCGGAAAGAGGTAATGTCGTCGGAAGCATAGAACTCCACCGTTTTTTTCCCTGAGCGGTCGATCTCCACATCGGGGTTCCAGTAAATGGTGTTCCTGAAATCGTTGCGCACTTCCACATCCTCCTGCTTGTCGTACACCGGCGCGGCAAACGCTTTGGCGCGGTAATACAGCTGGGCCGGCTGCTGCACCTTTTTCTTGTCCATCTCATCGTCCGCCATTTTCTCTTTCGACCGGGCCCAGCCTGCGTTGGCTAAAAGTCCTGATTGCACTTCCTGCTTGTTGGCAATATCCTTTCCTGCTTCGGCCTTCTGCTCCGCTCTCACAAGGCTACCCGCCCCGTTGGCATTCCGGTTGCCTGCTGCTTTGGCGGCCAGCACCGGCCTCGCTTCATTCACAGCCATTGCTTTTTCCTCATCGCGTTTCCGCATAGGCTTGTCAAACACCGCATCGCCTTCCGACACCTTCATCACGTCTTCCTGCGCCACTGCATCAAGCACATCGAGGTTCGAAGAGGAAGCCGGAACGTTATAGTAATTATTGTAATAGCTGTTGCTATACAGGTACATCTGCAGGTTCTGATCATACGCCTGAACATATTGCGCCTGGCTGCCATAGCCGTCGGCATTGTAAGACAATGTTACCGGGCTGTACAGTTCGAGCTTATTGAAAATGAATTTCCCGTTCTCATCCGTTTGGTATTCCGCGCCGTTGTTGATCCTGATCTTCGCGTTCTTAATTATTTTTCCGGTGGACGCGTCCAGCACGGTTCCCGCAACGATCGCACGCTCGCCCTGGTACCTTGCAGCGGGCAGGTTATCGCTCATTAATTTTTCCCAGGTGAAATGCCTCCAACCAGCGGTCATCAGCAGGTAATCCAGCGCTTCATCGGCCTTCGGCTCCTTGCTGCTGAAATAAAATGCGGGCTCTTCCACTTTCTGGCTGAGGTCCTGCTGCAGCAGCAGCTCCGATAAAATGTTGCCGGTTTTATCATCCGCAAAGCTGAGGAACTGATCGTTCACCACAGCCATTGAAAGGTTTGCCGGCATTGGCATCCCGCGCTCATCCTTTACGGTGATGGTCATCTTTACTTTTTCACGCGGCAGGTATTTCTCTTTTTCGGTCTCCACCGAAATATTCAGCTGCTTGTGCTTGTTCACAAAAGCAAGGCGCTCGGCGCGTGCGATGCCTTTGCTGTCGAACAGGGTGATCTGCGCAACGCCGATCGGGAAATTCGTGGTAGGGAACGCGATCCTGTTGCTGCCTTTCTTTGCTTCGATCACCGTGGAGTAATATACCTTGTTGCGTACTTGCGCCACCAGCGAAAGCTCTTCGGTTTCCGTTGTATTAACATTCAATACAACTTCCGATCTGCCGGCATCCACATCCATTACATAACCTCTTGGCAGCGCTTCCGGCAAGGGGAATGTTTCCTTAATGTTCTCCGGCCTGGTGATCTTCACGCTGTACTTCTCTCCTTCTTTCGGTGTGAACTTAAATGCGCCCATTCCCAGGTGAAAGCTGCTGAAGGAAGACACATACGATCCTTTTTCGGTGATCACTATTCCTTCTATATCGGCAGGCTTCCCAAACTCGTTGAGCGCACGGAACGCCACTTTGCTTTCCAATCCGCTCACAAGGTCGCCACCTTCCGGGAACAGCTCCAGCTTCACTTTGTTCAGCACAATCGGAATGGAGCGTGAAATGCTTTCTGTGCTTCCGTTGTAATCGATCATCACGTTCAGCAGACCGTCGTTTGTTTTCAGGTCGGCCGGAAGATTGAACTTCAGGTATTGCAGGCCGTTCTCGTCGGTCACATCGCCTTTCGAAACGATCTGCTTACCGTCGAGGTTGGCTACGAACTTTACCTTGTAATTGGAAAGCGGCTTGTTCTCATTGGTATTCAGCTCGAGCTTCGCTACCACTTCATCTCCGGCGCCGAAGGCTTTTTTCTCAAAATCGAGCTTCATCTTTAAGTTCGGCAGCACCACATCCTGCACCTGTATGTCCTTTTCAAACCTGTTGTCCTCGCCTTCGTTCTTCATCCAGCTGGTGTACGCCCTTACCTTATAAATACCGCCCAGCGCTTCGGCGTCGAGCGTAAAGTCACCGGCAGCAACGCCGTTCTTTGCAATGATGCTTATGCTCTTCTCCACTGTACCTTTCGGGTTGAGAAACTCCACATGCACTATATCGCTTTTACCGGAAGCCTTCATAGTGGCGGCATCGCGTATAAAAGCGGAGAACCAGATGTTATCCCCGGGTTCGTACATCGGCTTGTCGAACTGAAGATAGATCCGGTCCTCCGGCATTTGCTCGTTGTAAGCATCGAGTTTTTTCTTTAATGAGCGGGTGAGCTCGTTATCGCTCATCATCTGGTAGTAGTTAACAGGGCTTACCCAGGCGATAAGCGCCAGTGCAGCCGCGCTTAGCGTGACTGCCCCCAGCATTTTAAATGATCGTTCTTTGTGTTGCATAACTGTATGGGCTTTGATTGTTTCAGGTTGATTTGTTGAGGAGATGCTCCCTGCCTGAAAATTCCATACGGCGATTGAAAAATAAATATGAAAATAAAAATCCCCGCCGGGCACTGGCCTGGCAGGGATCGTATTCTGATCGTTCAGCTATTTTACTTCAATTCTTTGCAGGTGATCTTCGCCGCATCGAGATGCGCTTTCAGCACCGGCACTTTCCCGGATGCCCATTTCTGAAGATCGGGATCCTTTGCTTTCTTCACTTCCTTTTCAAATTCGCACACATCCATCTTGTGATCGTGCACCATGCATTTCATATACGCTTTGTCGAAATCGGCGCCCTGCTTCTTTGCAAGCCAGTCGTAGGTCTTCTGACTCTTGTCGCTTAGCTTTTCAGGAAGGCTGATCTTTTTTTCCGCTGCCAGGCCTTTCAGCTCCGAATTGGCTTTGGTATGGCTCTCGAGCATCGTTTTTGCAAACTGCTTAACCGAGGGAGCGGAAGCGTTGGACTGGGCCAGCTCCGCGAGCTTCACTTCAAGCATCCCCCCGTCCGCCGCACATACTGCAAACTTTGTATCGCCGCATTTATCTTTGGTGAACTTCGTTTTGTTCTCTTCCATTGCCATTCTTTTGCTGTCGGTCTTGCTCGCCATACACGAGGTGAGCGTGAGCGTGACAGCCGGAAACAGCAGGTATATCAATATCTTTTTCATGATGGTAGCATTTTTTGGTTTGTAACTTTAATAAAAAAACCATGCCATTGGCAAGAGGAAGGCTTACCTTTACAGGCCACACCGGGAAAAGCATCAGGCCTGTTGAAACAGGAAGTACGCAGCGATCACGAGCAATCCCTGCAAAGCCATTGTACCGTCGAGCACACCGTAATGATAATGCTCCAGCTTTTTGATGCGCGGGCTGTTCAGGAAGTATAATGTAGTGAAGCCCGAAAGAAGGAATGCAGCGGCAAAATGAACCTGCTGCATGTACAGGTAGTGTATACCGCACACTACGACAAATAACAGCAATGCCGCATTCGCCATCATGCCGGCACGCTTTTCACCCGCCAGCAGCGGCAATGTTTTTAATCCTGCTTTTTTATCGCTTTCCATATCACGGATATCGAAAGGCACCGTGATCGCGAACACGAAGAGAAAACGTTCGGCGATCAGCAGCAGCACAAGGGCCGGATCAACCCTTAAGCCCGACTGTACAAGTGGCAGCAGGATGCAGGTTGCCGACCATACGAGGGAAATGATAAATATTTTAACGAGCGGCACTTCGCGCAAACGAAAGATCTTAATACCTTTTTTATACACGGGGAACGAATACAGGAATGTGATAACGCCGAGCGGGAACAGCGTAACCAGCACTTCCCATTTTGCAAAGCAGGCGGAGATGATGAAGCCTGCAACGGAGGAAAGAACAATGAAATAAAACAGCTTCAGATTGCGTGCGATCCAGCTGAACTTATCCTCGAGCAGGGCATGCTTGTAGAAAAAAACGGCCACGAACTTATGCAGGTTGTATTCGAAGAGGGTTGCAAAGAGGATCAGGAAAAGATAGGGATGCCAGTCGGGATGCATGCCGAGCTGGATCTGCGACTGTACAGTGAACAATACCGCAGCCACAGCGATAAAGAGGTTGCTGAAGATAAAAAAATCGGTAAGTCGCTTGAACAGGTGGCGCATGTTTTTAATGACACACAAAAGTACTTGTTTTAATATATGAAGAATCTTGTTACCATTAAATTAATCACGGCATTCCTCTTTTTTCTTTTTACGCAACAAAGCGCAGGCCAGCAGGATCGCGTTAAAAAGAACATCTTTGATATTCCGCACAAAACGCCGTTCGAGCTATGGATGTGGCCGCACCGTGCAACGGTGTACATGATCACCAAAGAGCGAAAAAAAACATACGATACCACTTACGTCAAATCTTATTCGAAGCGCTTCATTCTCACACTGCCGGTGATCACGCGCGTGATGCATTTCGGCCTTATCGACTGGAAAACGGAAAAACGCCTCCAGTACACCCCGAACAACCGTTATGACGTGTGCATCGGGCTGAGCTCCCGCTGGGCCACATTTATAGCAAGCACGGGCCTCAGCATCTACAACCCGAACAACAGGGAGCGCGGCGTTACCCGCTACACCGACCTCCAGCTGAACCTGTACGGCAAGCGGGTGACTTCCGATATCAGCTACCAGTATTACAGGGGATTTTACATCGCGAATACACGTGATTTTTCGCAGGCCGGCGAAAACAGGTTCGAGATCAGGCCCGACGTAAAAGCTACCTTATTCTCCACAAGCACCTACTACATCTTCAACAATAAAAAATTCTCGTACCGCAGCACCTTCGCCTTCACGGAGAGCCAGCTGAAGAGTGCCGGATCGCCTTTACTCGGGGCATACTATACGCTTTTCGGGGTGCTCAGCGATTCGAGCCTTGTATCGGCAACCTTTCTCTCAGCCTTTGATTCGCTGTCGCGGATCCGCAAGGGAAGCTCGCAAACCTTCGGGATCAACGCAGGATATATTTACACGTTTGTAAGGAAGAAATTTTATGCGACCACCTCGATCGTACCCGGGATCGGGCTCGAGCAAACAACCTATCAGCGTTATGACGGCAGCAGGTTCAGGAGCAGCTACGGGCCTTCTGCAAAAGTAAACCTGCGGCTGGGCTTCGGTTACGATACCGGGAATTTTTATTACGGCACGATGGGATTGTACGATTTCTTCTTCAATTTCAGCAAGGAGAATTGTACTTTCAATTACAGCACGGGCAAGGCGATGGTATTTATCGGCTACCGTCTGAGGGCTACAAAAACCGAACGGAAGGTGCTGCGGAAGCTGAAGCTCATCGACTATCCGGGCGACCCGCGAAACGCGAAGTAATTACTTTATTTCGATCTCGTCGACAAAAATAAACGCATCTCCACCGGCGCCCTGGTGCCATGCGGGAAGCTTCCCGTAATTGACCGCCTCTACTTTCACATACCTTGCGGAGATCTTCTGCGGCAGCACGGCCGACAAGTCCTTCACCTGCACCGTGTAATTCTGCGCATCCAGGGTATTCTCCACCTCTATCGCATTGCTGAAATGAACGCCATCGGAGGAAAATGAATATTTCACCTTAAGCGGGAAAATGATCCAGGAACGTGTGTCCTGCAGGTAAGTGGAAGAAACGGAGCTGATCTTCTGCTCTTTCAGCAGGTCGATCACAGCTTCGAAGTTCTGCGCCTGGTAGCCCTGCCAGTCGCCCTTTCTCCAGTTCTCCGTTCCGTGCAGGCCGTCGATGATGCCGTCGTCGCCGCCGGCGGTGTATTGCGGATTGTACTTCGAATTGATCTTTATCTTCCAATGATTCGGACGCTTGTAGAATGTGCCCGAAACGGTATCGCTTTTCGAGCTTCCGTTGTCGCTGAAAGCAAGCACGTTGGAAGAGCGCTTTACGGCAAATGGCCCGGAGTAAAATTCGTATGTTCCTTTGTTGCCGGAAATCTCACCCACCGAATAATAAATTTTGTCAGCCGGATCAAGCGCCTGAATGCTCACAAGCAGGCTGTCGTCAAACACACGGGCACTCGAATTGATGGAAGGCACCGGGCAGATCCTGAACGAAGGCGCCTCATTCAACGCAGCAACCCAGGAAGCATCATCAGTATTGCCGGGCTTCCCGCCCATTTCAAAGCTGATATTGCCGCCGTTCATAACGGATGCGTACGAAATATAATTTTCCTTCAGCGCCTGCCCGTTCACTTTTTTCGACTGCACATAAAAGTTTGCTTCTGACAGATTCGCTGCATTCACCGAGAATGTTTTTCCATTTTCGAGATGCACCTTTACGCTTTTAAACAACGGCGTTCCCAGCAGGAATTTATCCGTTCCCGGTGTCACCTGGTAAATTCCCAATACGTTCAGCACATACCAGGCGCTCATCTGTCCGCAATCTTCATTACCGATCAACCCGTCGGGCGCAGGCTTGTAAAAATCCTTCATCACCTGGTGCAGCCTGAACTCGGTTTTTGCAGGAGCATTTACATAATTGTAAAGATAGGCCATGTGATGGCTCGGCTCATTGCCATGCGCATACTGCCCGATAAGGCCTGTAATATCGGCCTGCTCGCGCCCGGTAGTTTGCGTCGAAGCGGTAAATAATTCATCCAGCTTTTTTTCAAACTTCTCTTTGCCACCCATCATCGCGATCAATCCCTGCACATCCTGCGGAACAAAAAAAGTGTACTGCCATGAATTGCCTTCCGTAAAATTATTATTGACCTCACGCGGATCAAAAGGGCTGAGCCAGCCGCCGTTCTTCTTCGGGCGCATGAAGCCCGTTTGCGGATCGAACACGTTCTTCCAGCTTTGGGAACGCTCTGTGAAATAAGCATACTCATTTTCCTTATTAAGCAGCTTTGCCATCTGCGAAATGCACCAGTCGTCATACGCATATTCCAATGTTTTTGAAACGCTCTCGTGCTCATCGTCCATGCTGATGAAGCCGTTCATTTTATACGCCTTTAATCCGAAATGATCGAGCATGGCGCTGTGCTTCGCTGCCTCAAAGGCTTTCTCATAGTCGAAGCCGCCAATCCCTTTTACCATGGCATCCGCGATCACGCTCACCGAATGATAGCCGATCATGCAGTCGGTTTCATTGCTTGCAAGCTCCCACACGGGAAGCCTTCCGCCCTGCTCGTACTGTGCAAGAAAAGTGTTGATGAAATCGGAGCAGCGCTTTTGGTCGATGATCGTATACAGCGGATGCGCTGCGCGGAACGTATCCCAAAGCGAGAATACGGAATAATAGGTAAAGCCTTCCGCCTTGTGAATTTTATTGTCGCGGCCGCGGTACATGCCGTCCACATCCATGTTCACGTTCGGCTGGATCATGGTATGGTACAACGCGGTGTAAAACGTTTTCAATTTTTCCTTGTCGGCATCCGTCACTTCGATCCTGCCCAGCGCCTTGTTCCAGAGCGCTGCGGCGTCCTGTTTTGTTTTTTCGAAATCCCATCCTTTCAGCTCGGCTTCCAGGTTCTTTCGCGCGCCCTCAATGCTCACAGTGGAGATCCCGACCTTTACCATAACCGTTCTGTTCAGCTTTGTGTTGAACTGCAGGCACATCTTGTCGCCGTTCGGAACTCTTTCCAGCCCTTCCTCGCCCTGCCATAAGCCGATCTCATTATCGGCCATCTTTACGCGGAAGGGCGCAGAGAACTCGATGGCAAAATAAATGTGCTGGTCGGTAGCCCAAGCCTGGCTCCTGCGCATGCCTTCGAGGCGCGTCGGACTGATACTGTCGAGCGAGGACTCCAATGTTTTATCTCGCAGTGAAAGATCGATCACCACATTGCCTTGTGATCTTTCGGGAAAGGTATAACGGTGAAAGCCGACACGGGTAGTGCTTGTGAGCTCCACGTCAACTCCGTTAGCCAATTTCACTGAATAAAAGCCTGCCGCGGCTTTTTCATTCTTATGAGAAAATTTCGATTTGAATTTATTGAGATCGAGCGTTGCATCGCCTGTAAAAGGCATCAGCACAATATCACCGTAATCGCTGCAGCCGGTGCCGCTCAGGTGCGTATGCGAAAAGCCGTAGATCACCGAATCGCTGTAATGATAGCCGCTGCATCCGTCCCAGCTGCCATCGATGCGCGTATCGGGCGAAAGCTGCACCATGCCGAAGGGAACGGTAGCGCCGGGAAACGTATGCCCGTGTCCGCCCGTGCCGATCATCGGATCCGCATACTGAACAAAATTTGTCTGCTGTGCCGTTGCAGCATGTACAAGCAGCGTGCTTAGTGTAAAAAATAAAATGCGTTTCATTTAATAGGTATCGGCTAATGATTTAACAATGATCTTTTTTTCGAGCTTCCGGATGTGTACATCCTTCGGAAGATAGATGGTGCGCTCCTCCCCGGGGAGCAGGTCAAAAAAGTTATCGCTGAGCTGAACGGATTCGCCTTTGATGCTGATATACACGTCTTTCATCAATACATCCGAGCTCACAGAAATGCACTGCGCATTTTCACAGGTCGGCTTATAAATGGAGACCAGCGGCTTTTTCAGCGTCAGCTCCTTTGGCTTCACAAAATAATGCATGTCCTTTACGTCCGACAGGTAGCTGTCGACCGTTCTCAGCGATGAGCGCAGCACAATATTGCTTTTGTTGAAATGGCCGGCAATGGCTTTATCAAATTGAAAATACACCTTGCTCGAATTTGCGTTTACAGTTACGGGAAGGTACTTGAACCAAAGAAGGTTACCGTCGAAATCGAACAGCTCTACCGCCAGCTCCGCCTTCACGTTCTTCAGCCTGTCGGAGATGATGTACACTTCGCACGAATCCTCCGTTTCATTCACAGAGATCACGATGTCGCGGTAATCCCTTTTCACCTCGTATTGCAGCGCTTTCCAGTTTCCGTAATAATCGGTGCTGCTCCAGGAGGTGACAGGCCAGCAGTCGTTCAGCTGCCAGTACAGAGTTCCCATGCAATGAGGCTTTGCCCTGCGGTGCGCTTCAATGGCGATCTTCATTCCCCTTGCCTGCAGCAGCTGCGAAACATATATGTAATTTTCAAAGCTCAGAGGAACTTTATAATCGCGCTCCATATAGCTGCGGATCGTTTCATAGCCCACAGGATGCTTCTGGTGCGCCTTGAACGTGAGCGAATCAAATGCGGCCGAAGAGGCATTCATACCCATCTTTTCGAAGCTGCGCATTTCCGGCATTCCCTGGAAGCCGTATTCCGACATGAATCGGCCTGTTTTCTGCTTGTACACCTCGAAGGGCTGCATTCCCCACCACACACCCCAGTAATGAGCATCGCCACTGAGCAGACTTTCGGGATGCCCCCAGCCGATGGACGGAGATGACGGCCAGTAAGGACGTTCCGGGTCGAAGCGTTTAATTAGGTCGTTCAAAAGATGATTGAACAGGAGATTATAATCACCTGCGATCTTCGCGGAATCGTCAACTGAGTAGCCGTATTGTTTCTGCCAGCCCCAGTTTTTCCAGCCTTCATCACTCTCGTTATTTCCGCACCACAGCGCAAGGCTCGGATGGTTCCTCAACCTTCTTACCTGCTGCTCCACTTCCGCGGAAACATTTTTTACAAACTCCTTGTCGCCGGGATACATGGCGCATGCAAAAATGAGGTCCTGCCACACGAGGATGCCGCTCTTATCGCATGCCGTATAAAATTCGTCCTCCCCGTAAACGCCGCCGCCCCATACGCGCAGCATGTTCATGTTCGACTCTTTGGCATCGAGCACAATTTTTTCGTACACATTGCTTTTTACGCGCGGAAGAAAATTATCGGGTGGAATGTAGTTCGCACCTTTTATAAAGACCGGTACGCCGTTCAGCCGGAAATAAAAGGATGTTCCAAGCGAATCTTTTTCCTGCACGAGCTCGAGCGTGCGCAGTCCAACCGTAGTGCGCTTTGAATCGAGAAAGCGCGAATCGTAGGAAAGGTCGATGGTAAAGCCGTATGTGGTAGGAAAGCCGAGGTCGTTTGTCCACCAGCGCTGCGGCTGCTTCACGGTATAGAAGATCGAGTAGCTCGCCACACCTTTTTCGAGCTTGATCTTCCGGGTGCGCTGACCGGAAATGTCCTGCGTATGCGAATAGGTAATGTCGATGTACGCGGAGTTATCTATTTCGCTTTCTATGGCACAAACGAATTCGAGCTCTGCCGCCGAATCGGAAAGCGAATGCTGGATGCACTGCACATCGAGGATCCGCGCATCTTCCCAGGAAACGAGCTTTATGCTTTTCCAGATGCCGCAGGTAACATAACGCGGCCCCCAATCCCAGCCATACTGGTATTGCGCTTTCCGCGTGAATACTTTTTCATCGCCTGGCAAGGTATAGGAAAGCTTCGCCGCTTCGGCCTTTCCTTTTTTAACGGCGGAATGAAAGATGATACGCAGCTCATTTTTTCCTTCGCGTACAAATGGCCTGATATTCACATCCCAGGAGCGGAACATGTTATCGGCGGCGAGAATGAGCGAATCATTTAAAAACACATCTGCATACGTATCCAGTCCGGCACATTGCAGCTCAAGGTGCTTCTTCGCAAACTCTTTTTTAGAAACCCTGAAGCTTGTTCTGTATTCCCAGTCCTCATTTTCGATCCACTGCAATTGCTTTTCATTATTTCCGGTGAACGGGTCGGGGATGAGCCTGTTCTTAAAAAGGTCGGTATGCACCATGCCCGGAACTGCTGCAGCATGCCAGGCGTCATCCCCCACTTTTCTGAACTTCCAGTGCTGTCCGTCGAGGCTTCTTTCCTGCTTTTGTGCCAACGCAAAAAACGGGACGAAGAAAAGAAATGCGTATATGATGAATGTCCTGCTCAACGTAATTTTTCTTTCAGGAGTTTGATCTCTTTCTGATCCGCAATGCCGCTCTTACCGGTGATCGCGGAGGAATGATAAAACAGCGCGTTTGTTTTTTGCTTCAATGCGGCAATGTTGGAAGAGCGCACACTGCCGCCCGGCATGATGGTGATCCTGTTCTTTGCATCCTGCACGAGGCATGACAACAAAGCGGCGCCTTCAGCTGCCGTTGGCGCATTCCCGGATGTAAGGATCGTACGGAAGCCGCAGTCGATCACGTCTTCCATCGCTTTAAACGGATCGGGCACGCGGTCGAAAGCGCGGTGAAAGGTGCAGCTCAAAGGGTCGGCTAACCGCACGAGGTCGAGGTTGCGCTGCTTATCTATTGTACCGTCTTCATGAAGAATACCGAACACAAATCCATTCACGCCCATGCGTTTTATGAAAGCCATTTCCTGCTTCATCTGCTCAAATTCTTTTTCCGTATACACGAAGTTACCGCCGCGCGGACGGATCATCACGAACAAGGGAATCTCAACTTCCGCCCTTACTTTTTCAATGGTGAGGATTCCCGGTGTGATGCCGCCAAGGGAAACATCATCGCACAGCTCGATCCGGTCGGCACCGGCAAACTGCGCAGTTACCGCCGATTCCTCATTGAAGCAGGCTATTTCAAGGAAATTCCGTTTCATTGAATTGTTATTTCAAATGGTAATCAGCATCGATGAGGCGATTGCCTGCTGCATCGCATACCGCATAGTTAAAGCCCCGCTGCACGCAGTAAGAGCCATATTCGCCGTTCTTGTTCAGGGCAATAAATCCAACCTGTATGTCCTTCAGCTCTTTTTTACGCAGCTTCATTAAATTCACCACGCGGTTCACAGCTTCCGTACAGGCCTCCTGCGGCGATCTGTTCTGCCGCATCAGCTCCACAACGAGGTGGCAGCCTGCAATGCGGATCACTTCTTCGCCGTGGCCGGTCGCCGTAGCAGCGCCGATCTCGTTATCCACATACAAACCTGCGCCAATGATCGGCGAATCGCCCACACGCCCGTGCATCTTGTACGCCATGCCGCTGGTGGTGCAGGCGCCCGATAAATTCCCCATCTCATCCAGCGCGATCATGCCAATGGTATCGTGATTCTCTATATTTACGACAGGTTTATAGTTGCTGGTTTTCAGCCATTCCTTCCATTCTTTCTCCGAATCTTCCACCAGGAGGTTTTCCTTTTTAAAGCCCTGCGATAATGCAAATTGTAAGGCCCCGTCGCCAACCAGCATCACATGCGGCGTTTTTTCCATCACGGCACGCGCCACAGAAATGGGGTGCTTTATGAATTCGAGCGCTGCCACCGATCCGATGTTCGAAAGCTCGTCCATGATGCAGGCATCCAGCGTTACCCGGCCATCGCGGTCGGGACGGCCACCGTAGCCTACACTTCTTTCCGTGGGATCGGCCTCGGGCACCATTACGCCCGCCTCCACTGCAT
>Ga0157372_10000160_pt1 | contig 73603 bp, 74 predicted proteins | sample C55metaG_FD_115307 | JGI IMG/M metagenome (GOLD analysis project Ga0157372, IMG submission 115307) | Corn rhizosphere microbial communities from Kellogg Biological Station, Michigan, USA - C5-5 metaG | ecosystem: Host-associated > Plants > Roots > Rhizosphere > Soil | place: USA: Michigan... | reverse complement strand
TGATGAGCGTCGTGCGGCCTTCCATCAGCCGCTCAAGCGCTTGCTGGACTTCCCGCTCGCTCTTGGTATCAAGATTGGACGTCGCTTCGTCGAGGATGAGGATCGGCGCATCTTTGAGTAGCGCCCGAGCAATGGCGATGCGCTGCTTTTGGCCGCCGGATAGCTTGAGGCCCCGCTCACCAATCTCAGAATCATAACCTTTCTCAAACTTCCGAATGAATTCATCGGCATTGGCCGCTTTCGCCGCCGCCTTAATATCGCGCAGCGACGCGCGTGGTCGGCCGTAGGCAATATTCTCGCGAATCGTACCGCTAAAGAGCGCCGGTTCTTGGAAGACAACGCCAATATTTTGATGTAAGCTCGCCTGCGTCACTTCGCCAATATCTTGGCCATCGATCGTAATGTGACCATCATTAATTTCATATAAACGCAGAAGCAGATTTGTAATGGTCGTCTTCCCCTCGCCGCTTTCACCCACAAGCGCATTCTTGGTATCTGGCTTTAGTTCAAATGACAGCTTACGAAACACCGGCTTATTGGCGTCGTAGCCAAACGTTACCTTATCAAAAACGACTCGTCCATCCGTCAATTCGAGCGCTTTTGCACCTGGCTGGTCAGTAATTTCCGGTGCTTCGTCCATAACGGCAAAATAATCTTTACTGTTTGAAATGGCACGCTGAGATTGATCGATGATAAAGCTGATACTAAAGAGTGGCAGGCGGATATTATTGGCGTACATGATCAACAGTACCATCGTACCAATTGAGTACACACCGTGCGCAGTCGCGACAAAAACATAGGCATAGACGCCCAAAAAAATAATATTAAGCGCCAGTCGCCGCCAGACATCGCGGCTATGCCAATGGCGACTCTGTGGTTTGGTCAAGCTCGTCGCTGTCGTGAAATGCCGACCGAAATTCCGAAGCTCACTCATTTGGCGCGCGTAGCTTTTGACTACTTTGATTTGACTAATCGCTTCAGCAAATCGACCAGTGGCGGTGTCGTACTCAGTATTAATCTGCTCTTGATATCCTTGCCACTTGGGACTGGAGAGAATCGTGAGCCCGACAAACACCGGATATAACAGGCTCATCATCAGTCCGACTTGCCATGAATAAAAATAGATGATCCCAAGCGACAATACACTGCTAAAAATAAGTTGCAAAAAGTTATTGCTAACCGCCTGGATAAACATCGCAATCTGCATGATGCCGCGGTTCATCCGGTTGAGGATACGGCCCGATAGTTCGTGGTCATAATAACGCTGTGGCAAGGTCAAAAGATGTTCGAAATAACGATGGCTAAGCAACTGCCGCAAACGAGCACTCAATATATCACCGTAATACCCACCGATATTACTAAAAAGCGTTTGAGCGAGATCGGCCGCAAAAATCAGTAGCGCGAGAATCGCGACGATCATCACGTCAGCCTTACCGCCGCCGATGAGCCGCGTCATTTGATCAATCGCGTTTTTGAGCAGGAGCGGCTGCACCTGGGACGCTACCGCCACTAAGATCGAAAACAAACTGACGAAGACATATAAACGCCATAAACTTCCGGTAAATTTGATAATACGTGCAATACTTTTCATCTCAGATTACCAGTATAGCGTATTTATTATGGAGATAGATACAGTGCGTGAGCCGTTAGCTACTTGCTGGCGGTATACCGATCTGAACTGCAAAGCCGTTGCTGGTTTGTGCATTTGGATACACAATCGTCACATCGCCAGTGGCGCCGGCGGTCGTTTTGTTGATGTAGCCAATATGAATCGTCTCAATAACACCCGTGGCGCCACCTGTACCTTGCGCGCCAAAGAACCATTCAGTCGCACCGCTAATGCCACTAATCGCCGATTCAGCTGCTGTCGTCGCCTCGCCGGAGATCGTCAGGACGAGTGTGTTATCTTTCGTTGTCGTAATACTTGGCGCCACATTATTGGATGAAGTCGTTGGCACGATATTCTGCCGTAACATTCCACTGCCAATTTGCCAATTGCTGATACTATCAGCGCCACTTCCCCATGCCACCACGACACGTTGGGTATTATCTGCACTGAGCGAGAAAGTATACGAAGTAAGTGCACTCTCGCTGGCATCACGCTGCTTTGCATAAACCCTGATACACCGAGTACCAAAGTTGACCTGCGGCTCGATAACCGTCCAACCCGATGGTGTTTGTGAATATATGCTGCTAGAGTTCGTCCACATCACAACTGCAATCATCCACGACCCGGTCGCAATTGAGCCGGTAGTAACCGTACAGTTCGTAACGCCCGTCGAACACTGCGCAACACCATCACGCGTCGGAATGCCGCCCGCTACAGATTGACCCGGACATATACCCGATGTCATAGAGCCGTCCTGAGTGATCATGTAATGCAATGACCCATTGGAAGCGGTTAAGCAGAATGTCGGCGGCGTGGCAGTATTATCAACCGTGTACGTCAGCTGCGTAGTGGAGCTATGCTGCAAACCGTTCCCATTGTCGGCGGCCGCCATTGTCGCTGGATATTGGCCGTTGAGCGCATAGTCAATCTTGAGCTGTTGTGCGTCATTGGAGAGGTCGCTTTGTAAAGCGACAGTTCGGGCTCGATTTTGCACACCATTATAAGCCACGATAGTAATGGCGGCGAGGATGCCAATAATAACGATTACGACAAGAAGTTCGACAATCGTAAAGCCCCGAGCAGACAGTGTCCTTTTTGTTGTCTCGTAGGTGTGTCGTCGTATCTTCATTGTGTATCTACTTCTTTACAATGGTCGTTCCTAGATGATTTGTTGTATTACATGACCGTTATCGACTATTGTTACGATTGTATACCATAAGCAACATAGGGTCAACGAATGGACAGCATGCCACGCTGTGTTGCGACTGAGAAAAACCGACTTTCACTGGTTTATTTACTTTGATGATCTCCCCGACTTGAGATCTGGGGCGGAGCCTTCAGTGATAATAATCACTCTTCATGAAGAGCCTCGTAAAAAGAAAACATCCCACTTTCGTGAGATGCTTACTTTGGTGGCTCCTCCCAGACTTGAACTGGGGACACAAGGCTCTTCAGGCCTCTGCTCTACCAACTGAGCTAAAGAGCCGCAATGGGTGATGCGTCCGTCACTTTGTTTTATGCCGCTGACTGGTTTCGGCCTGGCCTCTGCTCTACGAATATTTGCGTTTCACGCAGGAGCTAAAGAGCCGCAAGGGGTTTCGCATACATGAAACGAGAACTTCTCCATTGTATCGGAACAGAGGCAAAATCTCAAGCGTTACTTATTGAGAAGCTTACCGACCGTATCGATGAGATCGGCAGGTAGGACAAAGAGCGTTTTCTGACTCGGCTCAACTGCAATCTTTTCCAGCGTCTGCAGCGTTCGAATATTAATACCCCCTGGAATATTGGTGAGGATGCCGGCTGCAGCTGCCACAGCCGTCGCGGCAGCTTTTTCACCTTCAGCCGTGATGATAACCGCGCGCCGTTCCCGTTCCGCTTCGGCTTGCTTCGCCATCGCCCGCTTCATGTCTTGTGGCAGTTCGATATTTTGAATTTTCACACTCTCAACATCGATACCCCATTTTTCCGTCTGCGTATCGACAATTTCTTTAATCTGAGCGCTCACCTCGTCGCGCTTACCAAGCAGTGAATCAAGCTCCACGTTCCCGGTCACATCACGCAGCGCCGCCTGAGCAAACTGACTACTAGCGTAAATAAAATTCGTAACTTCGAGAATGGCTTTTTCGGCATCAACCACACGGAAATAGACGACTGCATCGACATTCACGGTGACGTTATCTTTCGTAATAACCTCTTGCTTGGGAATATCGATCGTGTTGGTACGCTGATCGACTTTCACCATGCGCTGAAAAATCGGCACCACCAGGCGCAGCCCTGGCTGACGAATACCGGTAAATTTACCGAGCGTCAACACGACGCCGCGTTCGTACTGGTTGACGACCTTGATCCCACTGAGAATGAAAATAACGATGACGACAATAATAAAAATGAGTAGCGGTGACATAGTTTCCCCTTGTTTATAGTGTTATTGTAGCAGGTGCGAGCGCAAAATTGATGAGTTTTTCGATCAGCTCCGGATATGATATACCACTCGCCCGCCACAATTTTGGATACATGCTGATATTTGTAAAGCCCGGCAGTGTATTCACTTCATTGAAGTAAATCACACCGGTCTCGTCCAGGAAAAAATCAATTCGTGCCAGTCCTCGGCAACCAAGCATCATATAAATGTCGCGAGTCAGTCCGCGAATTTTTGCTGTCTGCTCGTCGCTGAGGTCGGCCGGAATAATCGTCGCAGATGTACTTTGGCTATTGTATTTCGATTCGTAACTATAAAACTCGCCCTCAGGTTTGATTTCACCAACGCCGCTCACCTGAAAATCAGGCAAATTACCGAGTACTGCTACTTCCAGCTCGCGAGCAGTGACGCCACGTTCGATCAACGCTACATCGTCGTGTTTATGCGCGATTCGCAGCGCCACTTCCAGTTCCTCTTCGTTATGGACTTTCGTCACACCAACCGAACTCCCCGCCCGCGCCGGTTTCACAAACAGCGGACTACCAAGTAGCGTACTAAGATGATCAAAATCAGGCACTGGCTCATAGTTGTGATGGACCTCATACGCAACTACCGGGACGTGATTACGCTCAGCAATTTGCTTAGTCGCCACCTTGTCCATACAGAGCGCACTGGCTGTCATATCGCAGCCAACAATCGGAATATGTAGTAGCTGCGCCAAAGCCTGAACGCTGCCATCTTCGCCATTTTTACCATGCAAAATCGGTAAAATGACGTGCGGCGCAACCGTTTTACCGTGTGGTAGACTGGTGAAACCGTGCGCGCCCAACACCGGCAACAATTGCACGGCTTCCGTTGTACTAATCGGGTCGTCAAAACTCGACAATAACCACCACCTGCCCGACCGATCAATAAACCCTAGATCTACGTCAAATTTGTCTTCATCAATAGCTGCATAGACATTGCGCGCTGAAGAAATAGAGACCTCATGCTCCGATGATTCACCGCCGAAAAGGAGTAATACGGTTTTTCGTTGCATCTATCGCAATTATATCACGTTACCCTCCTTGTGCTTGCGCGTTCACGTTAATTGGTATTTAGTAAGATCATGATTGATACGACTCAAAAAATGCAAGAAGCTCTCAGTCGACTGCCGCGTACCGATACGTATCCATTTTCGTCGAAACTTCATGCCGAATATGACGTCAGACATATGGCGCTGTCGATTACACCAGCTAACGTATTACTCGCATTACACCGTGCTCGTGAGGCACAAGCACTCGCCGTTTCATACCGTGACTTTAGGGTTGGCGCTGCCGCCGTTACCTTGACGGCTGGCACACCAGGGTTCCAAATAGTCACTGGTATCAATGTCAAACCAGATCAAACTACCTCTATGAATGTTCACGCCGAACAAGTCGCACTACAAAAAGTTGACGACCGAAGATTTCACTACGTAAGCACTCTAGCGGTCGTTGGCGAAACGCAAGCTGACACACAAAGCGGGCACGGCGCGGCGACACTTCATCCTTGCGGGTTATGTCGCAGCGCAATAGCACAACATCCGGGTATCGATCCCGAGCATACGTTGCTCGCAAGTGCTTTGCCGGACCTTCGCACCATTGAACTATACAACCTGGCATCTTTGCAAAGATTTCATGATCACGGAGATGAGTCGGAAGTCCAGCGGTTTGACCTGCCCGACCTTGCACTACTCAAGCCATTTACGCAAGAGACGGGCGTCGTCAAGCTTGATGATTCTGATGAAGCTTACAAAGACGAAATGCAGTGGAATAGTACCGTCGGCGCATTTGTCGATGTATGGCGAATGAACGTGCTAGAACACTCAATCGGAAGTAAGCTATACTAGTATTATGCAATGTGTACCCCTAGCCGAGCGAATGCGGCCGACAACATTGGACGAGGTGATTGGTCAGACTCATTTGCTGGCTGATGGGGAAATTTTGCGACAGATTGTCCGCAAAAAAGAACCAGTGAGTTTAATTCTCTGGGGCCCGCCAGGTAGCGGTAAAACCACGCTTGCACGTATTATTGCAAAGGAAGTAAACGCTGAATTTATCGAACTCTCGGCCGTTACGAGCGGTAAAAAAGACGTTGAAAAAGTCGTCGAGCATGCGCGCCAAAATTGGAACTTGCAGCTACGCACGATCCTTTTCGTTGACGAAATCCACCGGTTCAATAAAGCTCAGCAAGATGCGTTTCTACCGCACGTTGAGTCTGGTCTCATCACCCTGATTGGCGCAACGACGGAAAATCCGAGTTTTGAAATCATCAGTCCGCTCCTAAGTCGTAGCCGCGTGCTCGTGTTGCAGCCGCTCGCGAAGGACGAAATTATTACAATCTTAAAGCGGGCGTTAAAGGACCAAAAAGCGACGAAAAAAGTGACGCCAGCGGCACTCGACTACCTGGCGGAGCTGTCTGGTGGAGATGCCCGCGTGGCGCTTGGCAACTTGGAACTCGCCCTGTCTTTAGATGAAAAAGTCACGCCGGACGTTGTGAAAACGGCCGCCCAAAAACGTGTCCCCGGCTACGACAAAAAAGGCGAAATGCACTACAACGTCATCTCAGCCTTTATCAAAAGTATGCGCGGTAGCAACGTCGATGCGACGCTCTACTACCTGGCCCGCATGATCGACGCCGGCGAAGACCCGAAGTTTATCGCCCGCCGCATGCTTATTTTCGCCAGTGAAGACATAGGCCTGGCTGGTAATGGCGCGCTCGGCCTGGCACTCAACGCCTTCCAGGCCGTGGAGCGTGTGGGTATGCCCGAAAGTAGTTACATTCTCTTCCACGTGGCGACGGCACTCGCAAAAAGTGAAAAATCGCGCCAAACCACTGACGCGATGCAGCGCGCCCAAGCGCTTGCGAGGCAATATCCCGACGCGGCCGTACCACTCCATCTACGTAATGCTCCGACAAAACTCATGAAAGACCTCGGCTACGCTAAAGATTACAAATGGGAAGCCGGTTTTGAACACGACAAAGGCTTTCTACCAGATGAATTAGGCGACACTAAAATTTTTTAGTTATATTATCAGGCACTATCTTAGCGATGCTCGTTCAAGAGCGCTGCGAGGACGCCATTGGTCCAGCCAAATCCATCCTGCAACGGATATTCGCCACCACCACCGAGTTCAGCCGTATTAATGACGTTATATTTTTCAACAAGTTTACCCTTTTGTTTGAAGATCTTGGTATTTACCCTTACCCAGCGACTTTTAATATCGTCAGCGAGTTGGTGATAGCCATAATTACGGAGACCTTCAATAGCCACCCATTGCAGCGGCGCCCAACCGTTGGGCGCATCCCACTGTTGACCATTATCAACGAGAGTTGTTACAAGCCCACCCGATTGCAAAAAATCATGACGCAAACGCTGCGCAACAGCTGCCGCCTGCTTGGCAGTAGCGATGCGGGCGTACAGCGGAAAGACCGCCGCAAGACTTAACTGGCCAGTTGGCTTACTCTGATGGAAATTATAATCTACGAAAAATTGCTGTTTGTCATCCCAACAATAGGCCTGGATCGCTTTTTGGCGCCGTTCAGCCGCAAGATGAAAACGACGCGCCAATAATGGCTGTTTCAAGATTTGGTACGCCTCCATGATTGTCATTTCCAATTGGTATAATAGGCAATTTAAATCAACAGGAATGATGTCAGCTGTATGAATGGTGTGCAAATCCTGCGAGTCTTTAAACCAGCGCGAACTAAAGTCCCAGCCCGATTCCGCTGCCGCGCGCAGATGCAAATACATCCGACTCGACTCACGCGTATGGGCGCCTTCAACTGTCATCGTATCCTCGTGCAACGATTCGGGGCGAGGGGTCGTTTTATTATCATAATAACGGTTGAGTAACACACCATTCGGCATTTCAACCACCCGAGCGTAGGCTTTATGCGCCGCCTTGGCAAGCTTGGTACGGCCTTTCATCCAAAAACGATACTCAATCAGAAGATATGGTAGATATTCCGCCAACACATAGCGACCCTTATGCTTAGCAAGCAGCCGCACCATTTGTGAAAAGAACGGCGGCTGCGACCGACTCAAAAAGTAGGTGCGATTGGCGGTTGGAATGAAGCCAAATTTACGCAACATATAGCAGTAATTCTTGAGCATGCCTTCAATGATATCCCAGCGATTATCAGCCGCAAGGCCCAGCATAATAAAATAACTATCCCAATAAAACTGCTCCGAAAACCGCCCGCCCGGCACAATATAGGGATGCGGCAACGCGATCAGCGAACCGCGATCACGCCGATTCTTACGCTCGAGTACATGCCAGAGCTCAGCGATATGTTCTCGCGGCGTCATTGATGGATTGGTTTTGTAGGTCGTGTCGTAAGGACCATATTTATAAAAATGGCGGGAAACAAAATCACGCAGATCAAAGTTTGGATCTTGCTTCTCAATTAAATATTCCTGCTGAATCGTCCGCATACGACGACGCGGCATCAAATCAACGAATGTTTTACCATCATCATACACTTTTGTGTTTTGGACGTCGGCAAAAAGACCGCCCAGCGACTCGTCTGGGCTTTTTGCAACTGGCTTTAACCCACCCGTTGTTTTCACGAACGTGGTTTTCAAGGTGTCACTCGTGAGCAATGGGATGGTGATCTTTCGCCTCATACTTACTTAAGTATAGTGGCTATGCTTAGTTGTCACAATGGCAAATTTCACATTATTTGTGGTGGAAGTCGCTACAGTCTATGGGTATAGAATTAACTCTTGGCAGCACGTTTGCGCTGGTTGGGGTCGAGGTATCGTTTGCGCAGCCGCAGCGACTTTGGCGTGACTTCGAGTAGTTCATCATTCTCGATAAAGTCAATTGACTGCTCAAGGCTGAGATCAGTAAACGGCGTCAATTGAACCGTACCGTCACTTGATGACGTACGCATATTTGTCAGTTGTTTACCACGACAAACGTTCACTTCAAGGTCACCTGTGCGGTTATTCAGCCCGACAATCATACCGGGGTACACAGTTGTACCTGGACCAACAAACAGCTCGCCACGAGCGGCGGCGTTGTCGAGCGCATAGGCAGTGGTTACACCGGCCTCGGTCGCAATCAGCGCACCATTACGAGTCTGCTGCAATTTCGCGCCCAATGGTTGGTAGCCATACGGCAAGCTGTTCATAATAATCGTGCCCTTGGTGGCAGTCAGCAGCAAGTTACGCAGGCCGATCATGGCCCGCGTCGGCAAAATGTAAGTTGTCCGCGTGGTGCCGCTGCTAGTTTGCTCTTGCTTGAGCAGCGTCGCCCGGCGAACACCAAGCTCTTGGCTAACCGCACCGAGGAATTCCGCACCAACTTCGATGAGCAGCTCTTCGACTGGTTCTTTGGTGACGCCATCTTCTTCAATCGTGACGGCTTGTGGCCGGCCGACTTCAAATTCAAAACCTTCGCGGCGCAACGTTTCAATCAAAACCGATAAGTGTAGCTCGCCGCGACCAGACACGACAAAGCCGATGCCCTCATCACGGACACGTAGCGATACGTTTGTTTCGAGTTCTTGGCGCAAGCGGTCGCCGATTTGACGGCTGGTATTAAACTTAGCTTCTTTACCCTTGAGCGGGCTCGTGTTCGGACCGAGATACATACTGAGTGTCGGCGCTTCGATATCAATCACCGGCAGCGCGTCTGGGTTGTCTTTATCGGCAATCGTTTCGCCAATATGTGCTTCCGCAATGCCGGTCAGGGCAACAATATCGCCAGCGCCGGCTTCGGTAATTTCTTCACGGTTGAGACCGCGATAACCGAATAGTTTGTCGATTTTACCATTTACGAGCGCGCCGTCACGTTTGATAAGGACAACTTGTTGACCTTTCTTGACGTTACCGCGCGAAATACGACCAATAGCATATTTACCAAGGAAGTTATCATATTGCAGTGACGTCACGAGCAGCTGGAACGGTTTATCAACTTCAACCGTTGGCGCCGGGATGTCGTTCACAATAGCGTCAAAAATCGGTGTAAGATCGGCGTGTTCAGATGGATTATCAGGCAATTCTTTCCACGCTTTACCCTCACGGCCAATCGCAAAATAGACCGGGTAGTGCAACTGGCCGTCATCAACCGCAAGTTCGAGGAACAGGTCGGAAATTTCGTCAATCACTTCGTCAATCCGGCGTGATGGTTTATCAATTTTGTTGATAATCACCACCGGCTTAAGGCCGAGTTCAAGCGCTTTTGAGAGCACAAATTTAGTCTGCGGCATCGGGCCTTCTTGGGCGTCAACCACCAGCAACACGCCATCAGCCATATTGAGCGTTCGCTCCACTTCACCGGAGAAGTCGGCGTGGCCCGGTGTATCGATAATATTGATTTTGTAATCGTCGTGATAAATCGATGTCTGCTTGGCCGTGATCGTGATGCCACGCTCGTGCTCTTGATCACCCGTGTCCATGATAAGATCCTGACCCATTTCGGCCTGGTTATCACGGAAGGTGTTACTTTGCTTTAAGAGGCCATCAACAAGCGTGGTCTTACCATGGTCAACGTGGGCGATGATCGCAATATTGCGAATAAATTTTGGATCTTTCATAAAAATAAGTCCCAGTGCTTCAAGAGGGACGTTCCTTATGATTTAGTATAGCAGAAATGACCTCTTTTTACAAGTATTACGGCCTAGTTGCCATATGGCATTGCGGCTTGGTTTTGACCGTAGCCGTCACACCGTGGGTAGGCGCTATACGATTGTCGTGCCGCCTCACAGACAACATTTACCTGTACGTGCGTGGTTGGCGACCAGGTGGAACCATAGGCCGTGACGCAGCGATATTGTCCGTAGTAATTGACATACTCACTCTCTTCACCAGCATCCCACGCCAGGTACCAGTAGTCGCTGAACGGTGTGGCATGATAGCTACCATCGGTTGGATAGCGCGTGCCGGTGTAGCCGGTGTTGTACATTTCAACACCTTCGGGACCAATACTCGTCCCAGCCGGACAGCTCGCCGTATAACCAACCGAGTAATTGTAGCCGGCAGACCAGGTGGTTGGCGTTGGACGTCCAGAAGCACCCCAACCAGGAGCTGTTGGCGTCACGATTGGACGAATGACGCTCGCTGTCGCACTTGTCGTATACGCACTCCCGGTGGACGGCCCAACACAGCGCGCTCGCGCCTGAAAAGTATATTTATTGCCCTGGTTAGCTGTTTGGTCGCGTGTCGTTTCAACCACGTAGCCAGACCAACTACCGTCTGTCGATGTGTTGGTCGAATTGTATTGAATTGAATACTCTAGCGTCAATCCATTTGCACAAGTACCCGCACCACTCGCAGTTCCGCGAGCAATGGTATTACTCGATACGAGCGTCGCCGTGACAGTCGGCGAACCTGATGGCGGACTAATTGTCGTCGTAGCCGATGCAACATTTGACCAATCACCCTGGCTACTTGTGGCATTTGGCATGACCCGGTAGTAATACGTCGTTCCCGGTGTTAGTCCTGTTTGCGAACTCGCCGTGCCATTCACCGTTTGTGTGGTCATGTTGACGGTAAACTGGCTATCAGTCGCTTGCTGTAACTGATAATTCACGGCATTTGCCACCGATGTCCAATTCACGTTAATCTGCGTATCTCCACCTACTGAGGCCGTCACTGTCGTCGAACCAGATGTGGCAATTGTCTGCGTATGGCGACTATGGATTGTCTTAATTTGACCCGTCGTCTCTTCACGATACTTCAATGTCCACTCGAGACAAGCTGCTCCTGTTTGGCAGTCACTGCTCCCATCTCCCACGTAGGCGTAAACATTTGACCCGCTCGAAGCCGTCAAATCACTACAAATAATCGAATTACCGTTCGCCGGGCTCGAGGTTGGTGCTTGCAACATTGCCTTGTCGACCCCCTTGAGAGTGTTGGTTGTCACGTCATCAGCACTCTTCGTCATCGCCGCACAACTGGGATATTCACCATTATGGCTGTAGTACTTTTCTAGCGCCTCGGCGATCACACTCACACTACTGCTCCGCTGCGAATCGCGAGTCTGCTTCTGAATATTCATAAAACTAAACATACTAATCGTCGCCAAGATGGCAATCACGGTAATGATGACGATTAGCTCCACGAGGGTAAAAGCTCGTGAACGGTGCTGCCGAGAAATGGCAGCGTTGTGCTGCCCGTCTGCCTGAACTGGTATGTTAAGTATCCTCACCCGCATTCTTGCGATTGATTATGGAGGATAAGCGGGATAGGGTCAAGCCTCTACTCTCTACCTCGATATAAAAACACTGCCCGGCATTCGCCGAGCAGTGAATCTCAAATACCAATACTATGGTGGAGTATGGCGGATTCGAACCGCCCACCTCTTCCATGCCATGGAAGCGCTCTACCAAATGAGCTAATACCCCTCGCGAACCTCACCATTGTAACAAAAACTCGTCCCTTGGTCGAGAGACGAGCTTTTCGAGCTGCTACGCGCCCACCCGGGGCGCTATGTTTGTTTTGAAACTTTTTTTGTTTTAACGCTCAATGGCACCCCATTGGCGTACCAGCTTACACCATAGTATGCTCTATTTGTCGATATAGCACAAGCATTTTATAGAAGATTCGCTTTTATTTTGAAAGTGTGCTTAAATAAGAGATGTTCAGAAGCATACGCGAAGCGAGTGTTTCCCCTTATCGGGATACTCTTTCTTGAAAAAGTTCGCCGCATGGTCGATCTGACGATACAAGTAACAAGAAAAGAGTATCCATTTTATGGCACAGCAGAATCTTTTCATCGGTAGCCTGGCTTACAGCACTACTGATGATAGTCTGAAAGCTCATTTTGAGCAAATTGGTGAAGTTGCTAGCGCACGTGTTATCACGGACCGCGATAGTGGCCGATCTAAAGGTTTTGGTTTCGTTGAATTTGTCAACGAAGCTGACAACCAAAAAGCTGTAGATCAACTCGACGGTAAAGAGCTTGACGGCCGCGCGATTAGCGTTGGCTTGGCTCGTCCCAAAGAAGACCGACCTCGTCGTGACTTCGGCGGTAACGGCGGTGATCGCGGTGGCAATGGTGGCGGTTCATTCCGTCAGCGTAGCTGGTAGTTTACTACCGAAGCAAAAAATACCTCGCCTTTGTGGCGGGGTATTTTGTATGTACTATAATTAGCGAAATAGTGGCGAGATGAGCCAGTCTTTATGCAGCTGGAGCCAATTATTCATGAGGCCGTAGCCATTCAGTAGCCAAATCGTCACAAGAACAATAGCGCCAGTCAGCGCCAAAACTATGGTCTTAACGAACATATTTTGCCGTTTCAACCACGCTATCCAATTGTCGTAATCAGCATGTAGCTTATTGAGTAGCAATCGTGCCCACGCAAACTCGGTTGCGAGGATAGCGAGACCACCGAACACGATCAACCACCCTGGACCTGGATACGGAATGAGGACCAGGCCGACCAGCACCACGAAACCGCCGATGAACGCAATCATAGCTCTTCGTGTGTGGCGGGTGATATGCTCTCTCATACTAATCCTACGTTCTTCGTCGTAACGTCAGTGCACCAAGGAGGATAGCGAGTACGACACAACCAAGCACCACCCACACATCGCGCCAGGCGTCGATCGTCAAGCTGGTATGAATCGTTACGGCGTTTAACGCATCAATTGCATACGTCAGCGGCAAACAGTACGCAATCGTTTCCAGTACCTGCGGCATGGCAGCCAGTGGTACAAACAAACCACCGATGAGAATTTGCGGGAAAATAAAAGCCGGCATGAACTGCACTGCTTGAAACTCCGTCCGCGCAAAAGCGCTCACAAACAACCCAAGGGCTGTCCCGAGCAAGGCGTCCGCCAGTGCCATGACTACCAAAAACCAGACAGGACCAAGCACATCGAGCTGAAAAACATACAGCAACAAACCGCTCGCAAGTAGCGCCTGCACAATCGCTAAGATGCCGAACGCGATCATATACCCAAGCACGATATCGAGCCGCGCAATTGGCGTCGCCATCAACCGCTCCATCGTGCCACTTGAGCGCTCGCGCAGGGTTGTAATCGAGGTAATGAGGAACATAATGACAAACGGAAACACACCGAGCAGTGCCGGCGCAATATGGTCGAATGTCGTCACATTGTCCGAAAACAACCAGCGGAGCAAGGCAATCAACAAACACGGCACGACAAAAATGAGCGCAATCGTCCGCGGGTCATGTGACAATTGGCGCATGATCCGCCCAGCCGTCGAAAAGGTCGCATGCACGTGATACATTATTTATCCTCCTTCGTAACAATGCGGAGAAAAGCCTCCTCAACAGAATTGGTTTGCGTCTTTGCGAGAAGTTGCTCGCGCGAATCTTGCCACAGCAATTTGCCGTCCCGGAGTAGCAGTAAATTATCACAGCGATCAGCCTCGTCCATGACGTGGCTTGAAATTAGCAGTGTCTTTCCCTCAGCCGCCAGCGACGCAAATAATTTCCATAAATCCTGCCGTAAAATCGGATCAAGCCCCACCGTCGGTTCATCAAGCACAAGCAGTTCCGGGTCGCCAAGCAGCGCGATCGCTAAGCTCACACGAGCTTTTTGACCCCCCGATAACGTACTCGCAAGCTGGTCTTTGTGCGCTACCAAGTCAACCTGTTCAATAACAGCCTGCTCCTGAGCGCGGGAAGCCCGCGTAATGACGGCAAAATAATGCACGTTTTGCGCAGCCGTCAGGTCGCTATAAATCGCCGGGCTCTGCGTCACGTAACCAATACGCGCCCGCAAACGTTTATCACCCGCTGGTATACCAAATACGTTCAACTCACCGCTATATTTCTGCACGCCGACAATCGCCCGCATCAGCGTCGTTTTACCCGAGCCGCTCGGGCCAATTAACCCCGTCATGGAGCCGGCTTGCACACGAAACGTCAGCTCATCTAAAATACGCGTCGTTTGTTTTTGCACTATCAGTTTAGTTGCTTCAATTGAAATAGCAGCGGTCATTGCCTGTATTATACACCGCTTATGCCTCTAGTGTCTGTAGAAACGACCGCACAGCGGCAAACGGCTTCATCAGTTCCGCATAGGTGCGCTCATTCTCAGCCTGGGACATCTGCGCCCTGGTGATATCATAGCCGTCCATGATAAAAAATGTACCAAAACCAAAACCATTATCACCGCGCGGATGATCACTAATGCTACCCGATAGCTCGCTGTCAAAAAATTCCATGCGCCTGCCATCAAAGTAGCCATACGTGCAGCGGATGACCGCGCGACGATCATCAAAACCATCGAGCATTCGGCAACATGCTTCGGCACCGGCGTGTTCGATGAACCATTTTATATATGGACCCGGCAAATCTCCGAGCGCTCGAAACGACAAACTCGTATCCTCAACTAGCACCGGCGCTTTGACAACATCATACGCTTGTCGTAATTTATGCTCAACGATGACATGCAAGTCTGTCGACTGTAACTCATCGAGATCGACTTTTTGGTATTGCACCGGCATGCCAAGTTGATGAGCCAGGTAGTCGGCCTTGTTTTGGTTACCCGTGATAAAGGTGACGTTAGTCATTTACTTTCTCAAATCTCGGTTTTACTTCACCATTAATTTCCACGTTTTCGACAAACATTTCATATGGACGAGCAAATAACTCATACTCAGATTTCGAGAGTGGCCGGTAAATCACGAGAGGCTCATTCGTTTCCGTCTGCAACGCCACACCAACCACTTCATACAAATGATCAGTTTTACTGTGGCGATAAGTTCCAATCTTTATGGTCGGAAAATTACTCATTGCGTAGTTCCTCACGAAGTCGCATCCAAATTTTACCGAGTTCATTGCGGCCTTGGTGATCTGCTCCCCATCCCCAAAATGAATCCTTGTCATTCATCTCGACAATATATTTATCGCCACACTCGAGTAATGTCTTTCGTATAAATGCATGTTGTTCGTATTTTGCGCGTACAATTTCTTCCATAACGGCAACTTTCTTTTCGCTCCACTTTTGATCTTCTTGCGCTTTGAGTTTGTTCGCCAAATCGGACGCTTCGCGAGGTGATTTGGCTGTTCGTATTTTTTCTATGATGTCAGGTACCGTATCGAAGAAATGGGCTGCCTGGTAGGCATGTTCAGACGTGGGGTACAGCTTGCCGCGCCATTCAACTTGAAACGGTGCAAAATTATCAAATACATACCATCCATCTAAGAAGAATCCTGCAATGTCACCATTTTTCATAGTAACTCCTTTAACTCGGCTTCGTTAATAATCTTCGTGCCATAACTCTCAGCCTTTTTGAGCTTACTCGCACCAACTTTGCCGCCAGCCACTAAGTAGGTGGTGTCTTTCGCAACGCTGGTTTGGAAAGTGCCGCCACGAGCGCGAATTTTGTCGGCGGCTTCATCGCGTGACATCGTTTCGAGCGTGCCAGTGACGACAAAGCTTTGACCGGCGAGCTTGCCCGTTTTCTTTTCGTAATGAGGCTCAACGCCAAGGCTTGCAAACTTATCAAGCAGCGTCTCGTTATCTTCGTCGGCAAACCAGGCAACGATACTTTCCGCCACTACCATGCCGATGCCTTCAATGGCTTCAAGTTGCTCGATCGTCGCTGCTTTCAGTGCATCAATCGATTCAAATTTGTTGGCAAGATCAATCGCCGTTTGCGCACCAACATGACGAATACCAAGACCAAGAATGAACTTTTCAAGCGGCGGATTTTTCTTTTCTTGAATGGCATTAATAAGTTTCGCTGCTGATATTTCTGCGAAACGATCAAGCTGCAACAAATCAGCTTTCGTGAGCGTATAAATATCGGCGATATCTTTGACGAGCCCGGCATCAACCAGCGCCACGACGTTTTTTTCACCAAGCGTATCGATGTCGAGCGCACCTTTTGAGGCGTAATATTCGAGCGCTCGCTTAAGCAGCAGGTCGCCGTTTGTCCCTTTAACACGGTAGACGACATCATCGCCCTGGCGCTCAAACGTCAGTTCAGGGTACTGCTCGCGGAGTGCCTTTTCGTAGTCGAATTGCTCAGCATTTTTCGGTCGTAGTTCCGTCACGACACTTTCTACCTGAGGAATGATGTCGCCGGCCTTAAAGATCACCACCGTATCGCCAACCCGAATATCTTTGCGCGCAATCTCATCAGCATTATGCAGGCTGGCGTGCTGCACAGTTGTCCCCGCGACTACCACCGGATCAAACACGGCGACGGGCGTGGCGGCACCGGTGCGGCCAATACTAATGACAATGTCTTTCATGACCGTGGTTGCCTGCTCGGCGGCATACTTAAAAGCCACTGCGCCGCGCGGCTGCTTGCCGACAATGCCGAGTTCGGCAAACTGAGCGCGGTCATTAACCTTGATCACGAGGCCGTCCGTATTAAAGGGCAAATCGTGGCGTTTTTGATCCCAGCTATTTACAAACGCCATGACGTCACCGAGCGTCGTAAACACACTCGCCTGCTGATTGCGCGTCAAGCCTAAGGCCGATAACGCTTCGTAGGCAAACATGTTTGTGGGAACCTCGGCCGGATCATCGCGCAGCAAATCATACGCACGAAACGATAGCGGGCGCTCGGCCACAAGCCGCGGGTCAAGTTGCCGAATCGTACCGGCGGCAAGGTTGCGGGGATTAGCAAACTCCGGTTTACCGGCGGCTCGTTGCTTGTCGTTCAAGGCGGCAAAGTCTTTTTTCAGCATGACGATCTCGCCGCGAATCTCCGTCCGCCCCTGCAAAAATTGTTCAAAACCTTGAGCTTCGCGTAATCGGAGCGGGACGTTCTTGATCGTCCGCACATTACCAGTCACATCTTCACCAACAAAACTATCGCCACGCGTCACTGCCTGGACGAGTAAACTATCTTCATAAATCAGCGCACAAGCCAGCCCGTCCATTTTGATATCCGCAAAAAATTCATGCTGACGGCCAGGCAATAATTTATCCATCCGTACCACCCAAGCTTCAACCTCGGCCTTGTCAAACACGTCGTTGAGACTGAGCATGCGGCTCGTGTGACGGACTTTGGCAAAACCTTGCTTCAGCTCGTTGCCGACGCGTTGGGTTGGACTATCAGGCGTGATGAGCTCAGGATGCTCGGCTTCAATAGTTTTGAGTTCGCCAAATAGACTATCGTAGACAGCATCACTGACCGACGGCGCATCATTGACATGATACTCATAACTATACTGATTAATCAGTCGTCTAAGTTCTTCGGCGCGCTGCTTAGGCTGGTTTGGCGTCATCATCGACCACCTTTCGATACAACAAATAAACATAACTAGACACCCAAACAATCGACAGCGAGCTCATGATAACCAGGAGTACGGGAATCACGGGAATTGAGGCAATAAACGGCCATACTGTCGTAAGCCAGGTATCGAGCAAAATCAGCGGAATCATCACCACGGCCCACAATATAGCGAGCCCGAGCAGCATCCATAACAGACGTAGCAGGATACGAAGCCGCCGCCCGACGACCAAATCACCAGCCGTCTTTATAGCTTGGAACGGATACATACCCGGCAGTGTCACGACTACTAGGGCAATCATCGTACTTGTCACCCAATAGAGCGATAGCAGCGCCAGCAGCGACGCGGCCGCCCAAAACAGCATTGCCTCCACGCCACCACTGAGCAGACCGGTTGACTGCGCCGCCCCATAACCAATGAGAGCGAGCGCCAGCGGCACCAATTGCACTACGAGCACCAGTGCTACCAAAAACGTCGAGACCAGCGGCGCCGCCGATGAATAAATACCATCGCGCAGCCGAACTTTGTGCCCAGCCAGCAAATTCCGGAGCAACCACACCACCGTGAGCCACGTTAACAATCCGATCAGTGCGCCCGAAATCTGCTGCGCGGCAGATGGTGTCGGATTAATAGATCCGGTTACCGTCGCAAGGAATAATAGACTGGCGTTGCCAAGGCCTGTCCAATTACCACCAAACACCTGGTCGCCGGTATTTTTCAGCGTGTCGGTCAACGTGGTGTAGCTATCCTGCGAGGCGATACCGACAAATAATGCGCTCAGTACTCCGTACGCCACCACAAGCAGGCCAAATAATTTCCCGTGTCGCCCAAGCAGACGTAAAACAGAATGCGAAAAAGCCCAGTAGCCAGGTAGTTCTAATGATCGTACATAATCTCGACGCCGTGTTGGCCGAAAACTTCGGTGTGGACGGCGCGCCAAAAAAGCATCGGTACGTCGGCGAATTGCCGCAACAAGGCTCTCCTTTGGAGGAGTTGCTACAATAGCCGATACTGGAGCTGTCGCCTTTTTCGTGACGCGTTTTTTCGGCGTCGATTTCTTTGGTTTTCTGGTCGGTTTCGATGCAGTCATAGTCGGCAATCTCGTCAGCTTTATTCCTTAAAATTTGTTTGCGTTCGCGCGCAGTCGGGCAATCCGCGCTTCAAGTGGCGGGTGAGTACTAAACAAACCGCTCAAAAAGCCTGGTTTAAGCGGGTTACTAATAAACAGGTGGGCCGTTGAAGTACTCTGATTTTTCATAGGGCGACCATACTGCTCTAGTTTTTCAAGTGCATCAGCTAACCCTTCGGAATCCCGCGTTGTTATAGCGCCACTGGCATCCGCCAAGTACTCACGCTGCCGACTAATCGCCATTTGAATCATAGCAGCGGCAATTGGCGCGAGGATAATTAACACTACGCCGACGACGAGCATGACAGGATTGGTATCGTTACTTTGCCGGCGGTTGCCGCCATAAAAAAACATATTCATAGCCAGTTGCGACAAGATGCCAATCGCCGACACCAAACCAAAAGCGATCATACTGACGCGAATGTCATAATTGCGCACGTGGCTCATCTCATGCGCCATCACCGCCTCGAGCTCACGGTCGTCCATAATTTCGAGAATGCCGGTTGTAGCCGCAACAATCGCGTGCTTGGGATCGCGCCCTGTGGCAAACGCATTTGGCGCCGGGTCGTCAATAATATAAATCTTCGGCGTCGGCATGCCTGTCGTAATCGCCAGATTCTCCACAATCCGATACAGTCGTGGGTTGTCTTTTTTCTCAATTTGAATCGCACCAGTCATCACCACCGCCAATTTACCGGCCGCAAAATACTGAATCAACGCATACAGAAGCGCGACGACAAGCACAACATACGTAATCGATGTATTGCCATAGTACACGCTGATCACCCAACCGATCGCACCGACGAGGCCAATAAAAGCCGCCATGATAAAAATGGTGTTTCGTTTGTTGGCAGCGATGGCGCTATACATTACTCATTCTCTCGCTCGGCTTTAGTGAACCTAAAATTTTACTTCAACGGGCGTTTCGGCAGCCGCGCGGTCTTCTACTTCGAAAAATTCGCGCTGCGTGAAGCCAAGCATACCCGCGAAAATATTGTTCGGAAACACTTGAATTTTCGTATTGAGATCACGCACACCCGAGTTGTAAAAACGGCGAGACGCTTGAATTTTGTCTTCGGTGTCAACCAGTTCGTCCTGCAACTGAATGAAATTTTGGTTAGCTTTAAGGTCCGGATAGGCTTCGGCAACGGCAAACAAGCTTTTGAGTGCGCCCTGAAATTGATTTTCGGCGGCGGCAGTTTCTTTGACACCCTGCGCATTTAACGCGTTCGCGCGTGCTTCAGTCACTTTTTCAAAGACGCCACTTTCATGAGCAGCATACCCCTTGACCGTGTTGACCAAGTTTGGAATCAAATCCAAACGTCGCTTCAGTTGCACGGTAATATCACTCCACGCTTCATCCACCCGAACTTTTAACGTCACTAAACTGTTGTACGTTGCCCACAAAAAAATACCGATAACAACAATAATTCCAATTACAATCCATAATGCAGTCATGTTTACCCCTTATTGCAGCTTTTTAATGTATCTCTAGTATAACACCTACCAAGCTAACGTTGTAGCGTTATGTCATCTCCACCAAATAAATAATACCTCCGAAGAGGTATTATTTATTTGGTGCGCAGAGCGGGACTTGAACCCGCACGACCGTAATGGCCAAGAGATTTTAAGTCTCTCGTGTCTACCAATTCCACCATCCGCGCTGATGGAGGCACGTACGGGAGTTGCACCCGTCTACGCGGTTTTGCAGACCGCTGCGTAACTGCTCCGCCAACGCGCCATCTTGGCTTATTATACCAAACAAACGCGTTATCTGTACTTCTCTTATGAGAAACCACATAAAAAAACGAGACAAAAATGTCTCGTTTTTTATGTGGTGCGCGAAAGAGGACTTGAACCTCCACGGCCCGAAGGCCACCAGCCCCTCAAGCTGACGCGTCTACCAATTCCGCCATTCGCGCATGAGAGTGAACTCGCCCAATTATAGCGAAGTTACGGGGTCTTGTAAACCTGCTTCGTGTCGGCTGTCCAGTACAACACGTCGCTATAACGATCAGTTGGCGAAATGAGTTTCATCGTGTCATCAACTGAATGCAGCGTCGACGTATGCACATAGTACATCGCTGATTGATAGAGACCGATCGCCGGCACATCATTGAGCCACTCCTTGGCAAAAGCAATATATTTCGCGTTTCGCAGCTCTGGCTCCACACGCGACCGAGCACTCATAAGTGCATCGTCAGCCACTGGGTTGGAATAATTTGAGAAGTTTAAGCCGCGCTCCGAACTTTGCAGCGAATCCCAGTAGGCATAGACATCGGGGTCGGCACCAATGTTAAGCGTATAAATAAGCACGTCAAAGTTACGCGGCTGCAAAATATTCTGGACAACGTCTTGGCTTGAATCGGTTGTATCAAGCACTTGAGCCTTGGCGTCGACGCCAACGGCTCGCCACTGGCCAGCCAGACTTTCAAGCGCCTTCTCATACTCACTACCCTTTGGTGCAATGACATTCAGCTGCAACGGCGCACCATCTTTGGTTCGTATACCACCCGGACCTATTTTCCACCCTGCCTGATCAAGCAGCGCCTCAGCTCGCTTGGGGTCAGCCGGTGGACGGACCGGCACGTCACCTGTTAATTGTCCATTAATAAATGGTAGATCAAGTGACTGCACATCACCGGGTAAATGCTGTCGCAAGGCCGTCGTATCAGTGGCGGCTTGCAACGCTTGACGAACCGTTCGGTCTTTCAAGATTGTACCTGTTGTATTGAAGAGCGCATACACACCGCTACTCAGTGGTCGATCAATCAAGTCAAAGTGTTTCGCGCTCAGTGAATTCACTTGATCAATAGTAAGATCAGGCGTGGCATTAATTTCCCCTAGCTGTAGGGCCGTTTTGAGCTCTGCGGTGGTTGCGTAGGCATGGAGTTGGAAGTGGCTTAACTTTGCTTCTCCCCTGTAGTAGGTCGGAGAAGCAGTCAAATGGAGTACTTTGCGACCTTGCGTGGCATCCACCACTTGCAATAGGCTAAACTGGAAAGGGCCCGAGCCAACTGGCTGTTGACTGAATGAACTTTCACGCAAGGAACTTGGCGACACTTTCGCCAGGATATGCTCAGGTAAAATCGGGAATGTTAAAGCATGCGGAAAAGCCGCATAGGTAGCCGGTAACGTAAACTGTACGGTCGTCTTGTTAAGCGCCTGTACGCCAATGTCTTGCCATCCCGTAATAGTACTATGCACAGCCGGATCTTTAATAAGCCCAAGCGTAAAGACAACATCTTGGGCTGTGACTGGTTGACCATCATGCCAGCGCGCATCAGAGCGTATCGTAATCGTATAGACAGTGTCTTCTTTACTCAATGTCATAGATGTGGCAAGATCACCTTTCAGATGACCGGTATCATCGTAGCCATAAAGGCTGGAGAAAAGCAGTTTTTTCGCGGAAAGCTCAGCGCTACTTGAGGCGAAAAGTGGATTGAGTGTGTCAATAGGACCAAGCACACCTTCGGCGTAGGTTCCGCCGGCAGTCTGCGCGTCGGTCGTATAATTTTGCTGCGACCACACCACCTGCAAGGCAGTGGCAGCAATCAGTACACCCATGGCAATAATCCAGCCAATGATATGACGACGAACTGTACGCACGTTCTCCCACCGTTGTATCAAAAACCGGTGCGCGTGACGCATACTGACGCGTTGCGCTCTTTTGGCACGTGACGAAATGGCCTTTTTGGAGAACTTTGCGCGCTGCAATTGCCGCCACGATTGTCTTTCTTCTTCGCTCGCCATACCGATACTCCTACAGGTTAAATGCTGGTAGCAGCAAACCTGCTAAGATCGAAACAACAAACACAACCGCGAGCACAATAGTGACTTCAAATAAGTTTTTGTCGAGACCACGACGGGTCGTATAGAGTTCACCTGAACTACCAAAACCAGCGCCAAGTGAGGCGCCGCGCTGTTGCAACAAAATAGCCAGCACCATTAAAGCAGCCGAAGCAATGGTAATAAATTGTAAAATGCTATCAATATTCATGAGTTGTTCCTCCGTGATTTCACGTACCTGAGCTCCAGGACGCTACTTACTATATAGTTTATCAGACTTAGGACAATTCCCGTCAGAATCGAATAGCCAAAGGTCATATGAAGGTGCGGCGCCAGCGCAAGTGATATATATACCATTATACCGTTGACTACCAATGTAAACAGGCCAAGCGTCAGTAAGATTGCCGGTAGCGATAAGATAATGAGCAACGGCCGCAACACTGCGTTCACAAGCGAAAATATCAACCCCGCCAGCACAAAGGCCCAGAAGCCGGCCTGCAAAGCTTGATCATTATAGCCATCGCCAAAGATACGGACGGCAATCCATAACCCCAATGAATTGAGCGCCCACCTGAGAAGAAACACAGAAAATTGTCGTTGCATAAACTCCCTTTAGTATATCACAAGCTCGTCCCCAATCGGGCCGTGAGGTTTGTGTGACCAGTCGAAGTGATGAGAATATTATCTTCGATCCGCACACCAATCCCCTCTTCGGGAATGTAAATTCCCGGTTCGACCGTGAGTACCATATCTGGCTGGAAATACCGTGTCGTACCCAAACTATCATGCACGTCAACACCAAGGCCATGGCTGGCGGCGTGCGGGAAGTATTGTTCAAAATGTACCTGATCATCAGCATCGGTCATGAGTCCTAGCGACAGCAACGCCTCAATCATAATGCGGTCAACCTGCCGCTGATACTCCTCAAGCGCCAGCTCGGGCTTCAGCAAATTGATAATGGCTTTTTGCGCAGACAGAACAGCTCCGTGAACCTGCATCTGTCGTTTCGTCGGCTCACCCAGCGCATACGTCCGAGTGATGTCAGCCGGATACCCCTGCCAGCTGGCGCCGATGTCGAGCAAGAGTAGCTCGCGCTTTTTTAGCCGGGCATTATTATCAATATAATGCAGCGTGCACGCGTTCTTGCCAGCCGCCACAATCGGTTCATAGGCGTGTCCACGTGAGCCGTGTTTTCGAAAATAATAACTAAATTCCGCCTCCACCTCATACTCATACCGTAATTCGGGCAGCTTTTGCTTTACAATTTCAAACGCATCAATCGTCAGATTAATAGCTTTTTTAATCGCGATAATTTCCGCTGGTTGTTTGTGGGCTCGCAGATTGGCGAGTTCTTTACGACAATCGACAACATCACTAAATATCCGCTCCAGCCGCTTGTTCATTTCCTTCGGCCCAGGGTTCAATATGAAATCGTAATATTTCGCATACGGATCATCGCCAAGCGTATAGACAAGGCTATGTTTGCGCGACAACTCACGGAGCAGAGTATCCGCTTCATCGTGCGATATAACCGCATCGACCCCACTGATCGTCCGTGCTACTTCCCACGATAGGCTGCCGTCAAAAATGGCGTGCGATCGGCTCACGCTTGGCGCCGCCAGCCAGCTTTTGCCTCGCGGACCGTCAATAATCAACCACCAGTCAGCCGCTTCAATCCCTGTCAACCACCAAAAGTTCGCTTCTTGCATAAAAGTATGCGTCATATCACTCTGGCGCTGCAACGGGCTATACGCCGCAAGCACGACAAGACCGCCGCTTAGCTTTTCGGTGAGGTGCCGTCTATTACCGCGAAAGAAAGCTTGTTCCATTACCGCTCATTATAAGCAACGGCAGTGATATATGCTAGCCTAACTCGACATATCTCCAGATAGCCCCACGGCTAACTGGCAGGACATGTACCCTGCTGAGGCGTCTTGAGATCATTCTTAATATAAAAGACGACTGACGTTTGAGTGATACTTTTGCCGGTGATACAATATTTCGTCGTATCACCCCACGCATACGTTAATGTAACCTGCTGACTACTCGTAAAAGTGTTCGGGATCGTAGATGGATAACCCGTACTGAAGTTACGCGCATTTTCCATCGCCGTTGAAGCGTTCTCAAGATCGCTCTGCACGACATCCTGAGCAGTACGAACCTGCCAGGCACCATAGCTCAGAACGGTAATACCAGCAAGAATACCAATAACAGTAATCACGATCACTACTTCAACAAGCGTGAAACCAGGTTGTTTCTTGCAAGTACGATTCATCTATGCGCCCACTATAGCACAAGTGTTATTGTCGTGTCAGGTATTGCGTAAGAAGCTGAGCTTTTTTGGGCCCGACAGACGCCGCAAGGGCCTCTTCGGTTGCCGCCTGTACGCCACGGAGGCTGCCAAATTCTTTGATAAGCTTTCGCCTCGTGGCCGGGCCGATACTAGGAATATCTTCGAGACTACTCGCCGTTTGTTTCTGACGTTTCAACACCGTGTGATAACTGACTGCGAAACGATGCGATTCATCGCGAATCCGTTGAAATAATTTCACGACATCGGAAAAGGTGGTATAGGTCGGGGCACCGCGCAAGTTGCGCGAGTGCGACGAGGCATTCACCTGGCCGGCGTGCAAATTGACCGTGTAATATTCACCTGATCGCACCACCGATGCGCCCGGCGTTGGTGTGCGGAGCAGCTCTTCGATCTTGGTCGTCCCGACATTGGAACGTGTTTTGTGAACGATTAACTCCTCTTCGCGCTTGGCAATGCTGATCGTCGGCACGCTCACCTGACGTTCTTCGAGCGCCCGCAGCGCCGCATCAAGTTGCCCCTTACCGCCATCTATTAAAATGAGATCCGGCATCCCCCATGCTTTGCTATTTTTTTCACCAAACCGCCGATAGATCGTTTCGTGCATGTTGGCATAATCATCATTTTGCTCAAGCCGCGTCTTATATTTGCGATAATCGCTGCGACTACTCACACCGTTGATAAACACAACTTGGCTCGCCACCACGTTCGTACCGCTCATATGTGAAATGTCATAGCCTTCGATACGTGCCGGAATTTTAGCAAGTCCAAGTAGGTCAACCAGGTCGTTCAGGGCTTTATCTTTACTAATATCCAAAAACTCACGGTCGCCAAACATAATCCGCCGCTGCAATTCTTTGAGATTTTGCAGACGATTACGCAGCCGCGCCGCCTTTTCAAACTCGTGCAACCCAGCCGCCGTCTTCATGTCACGCTCCAATTCCTTGATAAGCTGTACGCGATTGCCTTTGATATAACTAATGAGCTTGCGCAGTTCGCCGTGGTATTGCTCGCTGGTCATATCAATTGGCGACAAACCGAGATGTGCATCGAGATCAGGTCGCTGGCCAGGTTTGGGTGCCTTCGTGTAGTAGGGAAATGTTTTACGCAAATAACGCAGCGCTTTTTTGAGTGCATAGCCGTTATAATACGGGCCGAAATACTCGGCACCATCATCAGCCGGATTACGCGTAAAGCTCACGTATGGCCACACACTTTTCATATCAATCCGCACATACATCTGTGATTTATCATCACGCAGCAAAATGTTATACCGCGGCATATACCGCTTGACCATTTCACTTTCCAGAAACAGCGCGTCGATCTCACTCTCTGTCTCTACCCAATCAGTATCTTCGATCTCAGCCACCAGCGCCCGCGTCTTCACGTCCATATCGCGACTACTCTGAAAGTACTGCCGCACGCGGTTTTTCAGGACCGCCGCTTTACCGACATACATAATTTCACCCGTTTTATCCTTATGGAAATACACACCAGGATTGCGCGGCAAGGATTTTAGTTTGGCTTCGAGTTTGGCATTCACCCTCTTATTATACCGTGCGCCGGTCTGTTAGCGTATAACGGCGCCAAACAGATAGCCAACACCATACGTTATAATGGCTGAACCAAGCACAATCACGAGCTGGCGGAGTGCACCATAAGCTAGCGTCTTTCCACTCAAACGTGCCACTACGGCGCCGACAATCAGCCCGCTGACCGCTGTCAGAACGATAGAAATGGCGATTGCCATATTTCCCCCGCCACAAAACCATGATGCGAGCGGCACGAGCGACCCAATCACAAATAGTGCAAATGAGGCAATCGCCGCCCGCCACGGCGAGCCAAGCTCGGTCGCGTTGATACCGATTACTTGCCGTGAATACAGCTCCATCAAGTGATTGTCATTTCGAGCAATCTCGGCAACAGAAGTATGTGCCGTCGAGAGATCCATGCCGGTGCGTGACAATGTGTGCGCGAGATTGTCGGCCAGCATCGCTCGGTCTGTCGTAAGCGCTTTTGTGACATCCTTGAGGACACCCTCAAAAAGCTCCACCTGCGATTTTACCGATATCCATTCGCCAGCTGCCATCGAGATTGCCCCCGCAAGTAGTCCAGCAAGACCCGCCGTGAGCACTGCTTTGGTGTTACCGCCAGCAGCAGCCACACCGACCACGATACAGAGCGTACTGACCAGTCCGTCATTAATCCCGAGCACCGCAGCACGGGCACCACCTTGCTGCACCTGAGAAACCCGTCGCCTTAATCGGTCGCTAATAGGAGAATGTTCAGAATGCTTCATGCGTTTTATTGTATCACCAAAGTCCTTACGGTTTGGAAACGTACGCATTACCACGCACGTAAAATCGCCACGGCTTATCAATGGCCCGGGCAATGCCAACCCGCGTGGTCTGGATAATCAGAGATGGGTCGAGGGTCGGCTGCAACACTAAACGAATCGGATTTTCCCGTAAATCATGGCCATCAAATTGCCGATCGATCTGCAGCGCCTGGCAAACCTTGGCTGGTCCGTTCGTGAGCTGTATGCCGTCCCGACCATGGCGATTACGCGCCATCGTCACCTTACCGTCCACTGGCTCCACGGCACGAATCAACACTCCCGATCCAAAGCCGGTCACGCTGGTGGTAATGTTGCAGCAGTAATGCATGCCGTACGTAAAATACACATACAAATGGCCAGCCGGGCCAAACATCGTGGCGGCCCGCTGCCGCTTGCCAGCGTAACTATGGCTGGCCTCGTCGGTTTGGTCATAAGCTTCCGTCTCGACGATTTTCACCCGCAATATCTCGCCATCAACCTCGCGCTCAAGCAAGCAACCAAGTAAACGCGGCGCAACTTGCACCGCGTCGGCCTCCAAAAGCGCAAAATCACTATTAGCCAAGGATCTTTGCCTTTTCACGTTCGAGCGCCGCCAACTTCTGCTTTTTTTCTGCGTCGAGACGTATCAACTCATCACTATACCATTGATTTACTTCGGTCTCTTGTTGCTCGATCTGCGTCACCTCTGCCTCAAGCGCGGCAATCTCATCATCATTCTTTTGCGCTCGGCGCTCGAGATCCCGCACCTCATTTTCCAACTTGGTGGCTTCATGTCTTTCACCGAGTGAGTGTATAGCATCACCCATCGCTGCATCTGCCGCAGACTTCGTCGTTGTCTTCTCAGATTCTTGGCGCTTTTCTTCAGCGAGTTGACGGAGCTTGTCGGCTTCTGTACGTAATGATCGTATATTTGACACACTCCTCCTTTACCTTGTCATTACTCACATGTATGTGTTCTATTATACCATTTTTGCAGATAATGGTCAGTCCCCTACCTGTCGTCACCGCGTTTGTAGTACACTACATATATGAATGCAGGTGCACAACCCCAACTCGAAGGTTCACCACTAACCGGTTTTGAACCGGTTGAAACAGTGAGTGAATTAGAAATCCTTGATACCATCATTGGCGACGGCGATGAAGTGCAGCCAGGCGACACGATCACTGCCCATTACACCGGTGCACTCGCAAATAATGGCGTTATCTTTCAAAGCTCGCATGACTTTGGCCGCCCAGCTACTTTTGGACTCAATCAAGTGATTAAAGGCTGGACGGTTGGCGTACCAGGTATGAAAGTTGGCGGCACCCGTCGGCTCATCATCCCAGCCGCGATGGCGTATGGCACCAGCTCCCCGGCACCAAATATCCCGCCAAATAGTGACCTCGTATTTGATATCGAACTCATCGCCATCAGCTAAGATTACTTCTCTTTTGGAACTTTATCGCCCTCTTTGCGCGCTTCACTCAAGCCAATCGCGATCGCCTGCTTTGGGTTTGTGACTTTTTTGCCACTCGAGCCACTTTTTAGCTTGCCGGCTTTCATTTCTTTCATCGCCTTTTCCACCTTTTCCTGAGCTTTTTTGCCGTATTTTGCCATAAAATCTCCTTTACCCATCTATCTCACCTGCTTCGACAGGGCATCGGCAGGCCGTCACTCAATTGTTATACGCTTAGTACGCAGCTTTTTGCTCATATGTAGCCGGTTGTGTTTTCGAGAAAAGTACCACAACAATAACTACAAGACCGACAACAACATGCGGAACCCATGCATTGGCCGGTTCGTCGGCAAAACCAAACAGGAATGGTGAAAGCGTCAAAAAGGCCGCCGCCACAATATCGATCATCAAATGGACTGGCATTGCAATAACTTTGACTAATCCCCATTCGTAGCGGGTCAACAGGCTATAGATAAATAGCAAGATGCCAAGTACGACAGGGACGATAACTGCAGCACCACCGATCGACTGAAATCCAAATATAAGTGGGGCAAAGATGAGTGCAAGTGCAACGATATAATCAAGTACGCCGTGAACTTTGGTTGGTATGAATCGTAGTGACATACTGTCCTCCTTTTATTATGCTATCCCCATCATAGAGGACATAGTGCTAGAAGTTTGTGTGATATCTTACAGAAACAGGTAAAGCTTTCTTGCTATACTTACCCATTGTTAGGAGGGACAATGACACAACCATATATAACATTAAACAACGGCATTACTATGCCACAACTTGGCCTCGGAGTTTGGCAAACCAAAGACGGTGAAGAGGTTGAAACAGCCGTCGGAGCAGCACTCAAAACTGGCTACCGACTCATCGATACGGCAGCAATCTATGGCAACGAAGAGGGCGTTGGTCGCGCAATCGAAGCTTCCGGCATTCCACGCGAAGAATTATTCATCACCACTAAAGTTTGGAATGCCGACCAAGGCTACGACAGTACGCTCGCCGCCTTTGACAAAAGTTTACAGCGGCTTGGACTTGATTACGTCGATCTCTACCTCATCCACTGGCCCCTGCCGGCGGCTGATAAATATATTGACACATGGAAGGCGCTTGAAAAACTCTATAACGACAAAAAAGTTCGCGCAATCGGCGTCAGTAACTTTACGCCCGAATATTTGGAGCGGCTCCTGAACGAAACCACCATCGTTCCGGCGGTAAATCAAATCGAGCTGCATCCTTATTTCTCGCAAACAGAAACACGTGAGTACTGCAAGAATCATGATATTGTCGTCGAGTCATATAGCCCGCTCGGTAGTACGAGCAGCGATTTACTCCACGATGAAACACTGCAACGGATCGCTGAGCAGTACGGCAGAACAATTGCCCAAGTGATTATTCGCTGGCACCTCCAACACGAGCTCATCGTCATCCCAAAGTCCGTCCACCCGGACCGCATTGCGCAGAATTTTGACGTCTTTGACTTTGAACTCAGTCCCGAAGACATGGCGACAATCGATGATCTCAACCGCGATGCGCGCGTTGGCGCCGACCCAGACACTGCCAATTTTACCTAGAGGCCACTCCTCAGAAAAAACAAAGTCCTCATCACCCTCGGCGTTTACTACTTTTTAAGAACGTTGTATAATTAGCTTTAGCTAGATTTAGCGAACCACACAATTCGGAAGAGGTGTATGTCGTGAACGACACACAGAGCAAGGCTGGATTTACCATTACCTCGAAAGAGGAGCTTGACCGCATCACCCAGCGTCTCGCAGAACTGAAGCGCGGCATCGTGCACAACGATCTGGAGGCAGCAGCGAGGATGGCAGCCATCGCCGCGGACAACGAGCGCCTGAATCAAACCGCCTACGAGGAGTTCAACCCACTGCTCGCAGCGGTTTGGGACTACGTCGCAGCCAATAGTGACGAATTGTTCGCGGACAGCCGGGATGTCACACTCAGCGACGTCATCATCAGTCTGACGCCTAGAGAGTCTCTCGAGTACATCGACGAGGCGGAGGCTATCAAGGACCTTCGACGCCTCGGCTACGGCAAGTTCGTCGAGACAACAGCGTCAATCCCGAAGGACCCGCTCAAGAAGAAAGAAAATAAAGAGGTCCTCGCCGCGCTACTGAGTCTCACTCCGGCACACGTCCAGCTGATCGAGAACTTGAACTTTCTACTCGCATACAAGCCAAGGGCCACCAAGAGCAAGGAGGAAAACACCCCCGCGCCGGAAAAGCTGAAGGTGTCGAAACCGCAAGACTAGCACGCCCCGCGCGCTGCTGAGGCTCCTCCAAAGTGGGCCTCGCAACAAAACGCGGGGCTTCACTTTGTCTTTTTTTAGTACAGAATCGCTTTTATTACGACAAAACACTCGCAACAAGCTAGATGTCTGTTTCTGGCGGATACGTCACCCGATTGCCGACAACTTTCGCAAATGATGTGAGCGTATGCTCTTTGATACTCGTTGGGCTCATAATATCGAGAACTTTGATGCCGCGCACCACCAGCGCGTCGCCCACCAACGAACGATGACAACGCCATGGCACTGCCTCGGCACACATAATTGCTGTCGGCGCGTCGCGAGACCGTTTGATCAACTCCTCAATTGCCACCCGAAACTCATCGGTCTGCATATAATCAGCATAGTTTCGAAACGACAAGTTACGCCAAGCGGTATTAACCGATTGCTTTACTGCTGGTCGAAGTCCTCCCAGGTCTTTTTGATATACATACGTAATACCCGCCTCCGGTAAACTTTTCTTCAACGCATCCTGCATAAACTGCGGGTTGTGCCGTGATTTTGGAATCGTGCGGATATCGACCAGCTGCCGTATGCCGTATGCCATGAGCAGGGCGATAAATTCTTCAATCGCTCGCGTCGAATGGCCAACCGTATAGATCGTCTCCATACCTTCATTATACGGCCGCCAGGTGACGACCGACAAAGGCTTCTAAAATGTCGTCTGGTCGTAACCAGGAAACCAATCCTGTTTAAGCGTCACATTATGCGCTTTCAGTTCATCGCCAATGGCATCGATCATCGGTTCTGGACCAGAAATATAGGTGACTTGACCGCTGGCTTGAGGCGCGTATTGAAAAATACTTTCCGCGGTGACTGGTTGACCGATAATGTAGTGAATCGTCAACTCATCATGCTGCGCAACTAAGGCGTCGAACTCAGCCTTAAAAGGAATCTGGTCATCGCGGCAATAGTACAACACGGTGGCCGAGAGCGGCTTACCCGTCGCATGACGCTCGAGAAGCATGCTGCGGTATGGCGTCGAACCGATCCCGGCCGCCACCAGCACGACAGGCGTATCTGACTCGTCATTCCAGGTGAAGTCGCCTTCAAGATCTTTTCGTGCAATCGTCTCGCCCGGCTGCAACGCATTCAGGGCTTGCTTAAATGCACTGTCGGTCACGCGTGTCGAAATGTGAATTTCGTGCTCCGACGGCGCGCTCGCGATGGTGAAAAATCGACTATTTTCCTCTTCAATTTCACCCGCCTGTGGCAGTGTGTAGTATTGATATTGACCCGGCAGCCATTCTAGATCAGCCGGCTCAAAGACAAATGTGCGGACGGTCCCAGCCTCGTCGTAACTCCGGATAAATGTCAGTGTATCAGCCATAGAAACTCCTTCTTATATCCTCATTGTAGCACCGCATGCCTGAAGCGAATACCCGAGCAGGGGCGAGGGGACTGCTATACTAAGCTATATGACCACTTTTTCACACATCATGATTCTCTATAACCCGCACAGCACCGGTAATAGCGAGGACAATGCCAAAGAATACGCCCATAAACTGCGTCGTGCCATGCCGGCCTCTACTGTTATTGAAACCATTGCCACCAAATATGCCACCCACGCCGAAACCCTTGCCAAAGAATACGCTCAGGCGCACCGCGATTGCCTCATTATTTCATCGAGCGGCGACGGCGGCTACAATGAAGTGGTGAATGGCGTCATGGCGAGCGGCTCACACACCGCCGTTACTGGCCTGTTGCCATCAGGTAATGCCAATGATCACTTTACGTCGCTACATAGCGGCAACACCGTCACGGCGACGGCGACACACACTGTTCGCACGATCGACCTTCTCAAAGTTACCGGCATCAGTCATGGCAAACGAGTGACGCGTTACGCGCATTCTTACGCCAGCATTGGCCTCGCGCCCTACATCGGCAAAGAGCTCACCAAAGCTAAGCTCAATCGATTTAATGAAAAATGGCTCGTGTTCAAACATTTCTTCCGCGCATCACCGGCAAAAATCCGCGTCAATGGTCGCAACTATTCCTACGAACATCTTGTTTTTAGTAATATCGATAAAATGTCAAAGGTCCTCCAGCTGGCCGAGAACAATCATATTGATGATGGCAAGTTCGAAATCAGCGGCGTGACGAGCAATACTGCCTTTGGTGTGCTGCGTTATTTTGCTAAGGCAGCGACGACTGGTCTGACGGACGATACATCCCGCAAAACCTTTTCATTTACCTGCCGGCGTTCTACGCCAATCCAACTTGACGGCGAAGTAATGACGTTTGACCGAAACAGCCGCGTAACTGTCGCGAGTGTACCGAAAGCGCTCCATTGTATCATTTAGCATAACCGCTTTCAACCCCTCATAACTTGACACGCAGCGCCATATCCCTTATGATTGATCTTGCGTGTTTTTTCATGTGAGGTGGAAAAACAGCATATGCGACCCCTGTTATCCCCCATATTAATCAATACTATAAGCGTGGATAATACATCAGGGAGTATGCAAGGAGGATACAACTATAATGCGACTATTCGCACTATCAGCAGCCGTCGTTTTGAGTGCACTTGTACTCGGCGCCAGCGGCTCAGTGGCTCACGCCGCCCCAACATCAGACACTAAAAAGGACGACGCTTCGCAGACAGTCACCGTTCAACCCGGTGACAACTTGAGCGCGATTGCGACCGCCCACGATTCGACAGTCCAACGACTGTTCGATGCCAATGAAAACATTACCAACCCCGATCTCATCTACCCAGGCGATACCTTGCGTATCCCGAGTGAGACCGAACAATTGACTGACCGGCCTATGCCACAAGCAGCTGCGCCAGTCGTAGCTCCACAAGCTGTCGCACCACAGACAGCAACAGCACAAGTCGCCGCACCAGTTGTCCGACGTGTTGCCGAGCCAGCACCCGCGCAAGTTGCGCCAGCCGGTGGTAGCGTCTGGGACCAAATTGCTGCCTGTGAATCAGGTGGAAACTGGGCCATCAATACCGGCAATGGTTACTACGGCGGCTTGCAATTTACGCTTTCGAGCTGGCGTGCCGTCGGCGGTAGCGGTTTGCCAAGCGATGCCAGTCGCGCCGAGCAAATTGCTCGTGCCGAAACTCTCCAAGCCCGTCAAGGCTGGGGTGCTTGGCCTGTCTGCGCCGCCCGTGCCGGCCTTCGCTAAGAAGTTTCACGGTTCAAAAAACCCGCGATCATATCGGTTGCGGGTTTTTGATACTGTAGATTTCTTATGCGCGTCGATCAAAACGCTTCATGGGAAACTCGCGCGCTACGAAGGTAACGCCATAGGCCGCGAGGCCAGCGAGCAGCATGACAAATGCTGGTAGTGGCGTCGCACCGGTCTGCGGCAGCTCCGCAGGCAGTGTTACTTTTGATGTTCTCGTCGATTGAGCACCGATCGTTGCTGCAGGCTTCACTGTCGTCTTACTAGCAACGACGACAGGCGTCGTAGACTGAGCTGTTGGCGGCGTTGGTGTCGTCGACGTTGTTAGCGGACATAGCTGCTCGGTTTGTACTGGCGTTACTACATTGTGGTCACAACTCACTTTAAAGACTTTACTCTTAGCCTTGAGTTGATTGTTATAGTCAACTTGCCCTTTTGAATCCTTGCCGTATAGCGTGACTTTGTAGTGGCCATCAATGAGGTTAAAATACTGCGAAGCAAACGTACCGTCGGCGCTTACCGGTCCAAACGCATATGGGCCCACGGCTTGTCCGGTTGGTTGGTCGCCGCCTTGGACAGTAAAAATAAGATAGCCCGTCTGGCCAGCATCAAAGCTAAAGCCTTCAATATTAAAGCTACAAACCTTTGGATCATTACTCTCAGTAAGATTTGGCGTACCCTGCTCATGTACTTTAATCGTCCCATTATTCCCTGGCGCCTGAGCAAAGGCGCTCGATGTCAGACCGCTTGTCATGACCGCAGCAAAGATAAGTGCCGCAACCGCGGCAATAGAAAACCTCTTAAACACGATAAACTCCTTGTTTCTCGTTATTACGCGGTTATTCTACTCTCTTTTTTACATTTTGTCAACTTATCTGTATTATAATTCTTATGGTCATATGTCTCATCGAAAACGAGATTTACTCACCTCTCACTCTTGGCCTCTTGTATGTACGCGCGCACCTCTTCAAGAAATGGATCAGCACCTTTGGCAGTGGCAATTTGCTTTAGTACTTCCTCACGCGTCAGCCATGCAAACCGTTCGTGTTCCCAGCTGAGTGTAATACCCTGCGAATCATCAAACGCTGCCGTGGCGACATAGTACTGCTTCATCTGAGGTGATGTCGGTCTGGCAACAATCGTGACAGCTTTAGGCGATAGTTTGATTCCTATTTCCTCATAGGCCTCACGCACAGCGGCGTCGATCAAATCTTCCCCTGGCTCCACAATTCCGCCCGGAAAATCGATCTGGTGTGGATAATACGGATGCGTCTCGCTCCGGTACACGACAAGCAGTTGGTTTTTCTTATTATAGATAAGCGTTTTAATGACTTTACTCATACTGTTATCTGTATTCCTTCTTATTACTTCTTAGTCTATCACGCGGTATATACTAGCAATATGTTCACTATCTTGCTTCACTCGTCCAAAACCATGCGACAATCTACCAGAATGACGAGCATCTCACAGGTCCCAGCGCTTCTCCAAAAGTCGCGGAAATTAGCACACTATATACAATCGCTTTCACCCGAACAGCTAGATCAATCGATGAAATTATCAAAACCAATGGCTGAAAAGACGGCGGCGCTCTGGCGCGACTGGACCGATGAACCCGCGCGACAAATGCCGGCTATCGATGCGTTCCTGGGCGACATTTATAGTGGCCTACAGGTACAATCGTTTACCGAAACGGACCGTGTGTATGCGAATGAGTATCTGTACATTCTCTCCGGCCTATACGGCGCACTACGAGCCCTTGATGGCATTTATCCGTACCGGCTGGAAATGGCCTATCATCTGCCTGATGAGCCGTATCGCAACCTCTACAGCTTTTGGGGCAATGACATTGCGACATCACTACCTACTGGTACGGATATTCTTAACCTGTCTGCCGCCGAATACACCAAAACACTCCTGCCGCAGCTCCAAAATCGTCACGTCATTGCGCCAAAGTTCCTCACCATACAGCCAAAATCCGGCGAACCAAAATTTGTCACTGTTCATGCCAAAATCGCGCGTGGTGCATTCGCCCATTGGGTGATCACACAGCGTATCGAAACCGCTAAGCAGCTTATCGATTTCAACGAACTTGGCTACGTTTACAATGCAAACCTCAGCACGCCATCAGAACCGGTTTTTGTCTGTCAAACGTTCCAAGGTCTTGGCCTTAGCGTCCGTCTCAGCTAACCCCTTATGGGCCGCCAACCCTTGAAAATTTTGTCTCAATCTGCTAAAGTTAATCATTGTGTGATGAGGTTCTTGTCACGAGAAGGAGGGTAAAGCAAATGAATTTATTCGATGATACTATCGAAACTTCATGGCTTGACGAAATGCTTGACGAAGCAGAAAAAAGCAAACAAGCCACCGCAACGTCAGCATCTTAACACGAACATCAAACACATGGCCGTCCCAAAAAATGGGTGCGGCCATTTTTAGTGTCAGACTACAAGAATAACCACCTTCTATACCACACGTTTGAGATGAAGCGTGGTGTAGTTAAGTGGTAGCAAAATATTAGCATTGGCTGGTAAGTCTTCTTCCTGGCCGCTTGCATCAACCAATCGCGCATCGGCAAGCTTTAACATGAGACCAAATGGATTGATGCGGAGCAAATCGACAGGCTCGAGTTGTTCATGCGTAATATTAAGTCGTCGGATAATATCGAGCTCTTGTTGATCGGGAATACTATGCAACTCAAGCAGCCGCACGATGCCGTGTACGTGGAGGCTATCAGACAAATTGCGTATGGTCGGAACGCTTGCAATCTCTGAACTCGTAGTCGTAAATATTGTTTCACCCGACGCAATGATCTTATCACCTGAGTTGAGACGCGTCAGAGCGCGAAAGTCACGATTCATAAGAGCTGTTATAGCTCGTAGTGAATCCAGTAGCCGATCTCCGTCGAGCAAGTTGAGATCGTCAAACCGTGCAATGTGATGGGATAGATTGTCAACCAAGAGCTCGCGGACGTCATCGATTGGCTCCAGGTCATGAAAGCCGTCTTGATCAAGCTGTACGTTCTCGACAGACCTCCGAAAAATCTCATCGGTGCGCACGCCATCCATATGCCGCTCATTGTAAGGTGTCGCTACTATAGTTGCAAGTGGCTTATACTACGCCATTTCAAGCGTGAGAGGTAATATCTGATCATCACCCGACTGATCAATCTTTGGAGTTGCCATATTCGGCTCGACCATACTGTCTTGGTACGCTTGCTGCCCGCCTTCCCATTTTGCGACGGCAAAAGCAATCTTTGCCAAAAAAGTATAGCCGGCATTCACGAAATAGCGGCCTGTCGGATTAGGCGACAGTTCTGTTGACATCTCGTCGCCAAATTGCGCATACGCATCGGGTAAATCATATTTTTCTTTCTCAAGTAGCTCGAGCTCAGCATCGATAATAGCTAGCGCCTGTTCGACAGGGTCGGCAACCGGTTCAGATGATACTATCTCTGGTGTCGATTGTGCCGATCGAACAATGCCCGGCTCACGCTTAGCTGAAAAGTACGTATTCATAATGCCATAAAGCATACTCGACCAGCGTTTACCAAAGTAATGGTCGCCGACAGTCATGCCAAGCACTTCGCCCCAAAACAATTCACTCGCAAAATTTTGACCACCCATATTCACAAACGGACCGGTGATGACGTTCGCCATATGTTCCAGCTGTTCCAGATTTTTCTTGTACTCCGGGTCAGCTCGATAGATATCAGTGCAGGTATCGACATATTGAGCTGGCGTACCCACAATCATTTGTTCGTCGCGCATCAGTTGATAGACGGTGTCAACCTCGCCGTCTGATGATACTGCATAGTGACGCTCCATCTCCATATACGATATATTGTAGGCTGATCAGTAGTGAGTGCAAGCATAACGGCTATACTAAGACACCCATATCACCGACATTACAGATGAAGCGCAGCGAAGTTCGCTATTCGCCCCAAAAAGGCGCATAATGGAAACAACCGCTAATGCGAAAGAGGAATATATGTCAAAAGGTCAAGACCGCAAAAAAGAAGTTAAAAAGAAAAAACAACCAAAGGTCGCCGCATGAATCCAATGACGCTCGACGAAGCCCGCATCAAACTAACCGCGATGCAAAATGACCCACATATGGTCACAAAATCGATGTATAGCCCGACCGCGACTGACTATCCCGACAGTTCGCTGCCGTTTGTGGAAATTCACCTCGCATACTTACGAAAGAATAAGCTCGTTGATCCGACGCAATATATTTCTAATCTTGCCATCATGGTGACGCAGCGCTAACGCGCAACTTAGGAGATATCGTTGGTTGATCCTACACGACAAACTGTTTGGGAGATTGGCCGCGTGCGGCGCTTCGGTCTCATCCTCACACTTGTCATTCTCGTCATTATCGGAAGCATCGTCGGCTACTTAATCTTCAGTGCGAGTAAGAAGGCGTCTGCGCCTGAGCAAGCGACAAAGCCACCAACACACCAAGAAAGTTCAGCGGTAGATACGACACTAGCACACATGTCTTTACGCGACAAAGTCTCCAGTTTACTTATTCTCCACCAACCCGGTACTGACCCGACGGTACTGAGCAAATTTGTCGTCACCTACCATCCGGGTGGTTTTATTATGATGGGTGATAATATCCCGGCAAATGACGTGGCGACACAATCACTCACCGCCACGCTCCGAGGCCACACTGCATTCCCTCGCCTAGTTGCCACTGACGAAGAAGGCGGCACGGTTAAACGGCTCGCGGCCGACACCTTCGACAGCGCTGAAACCCTGAAGAATTTACCCGTCAGCGATACGACCGCCGCATTTACAAATCGCTCTAACCTGCTGCAGCGGCTGGGTGTCACACTGAATTTTGGCATTATCGCCGACACCACAGCCGACCCCCACTCCTTTATTTATAACCGCGTCCTCGGCACGACCCCAGCTGACGCCGCTAGTCGCGTCGCGGCGGCCGTGCAGGCTAGTAAAAATAAAACGCTCTCTACATTGAAGCACTTTCCCGGCCATGGTGAGACTGAAGATAACTCGCACCTGATGATCCCGACGATTACGACCAGTTTCTCAGACTGGCAACAGCGCGACAAACCGCCATTTCAAGCAGGTATCAACGCCGGCGCCGATGTCGTCATGGTCGGTCATTTGCGCTATAAAAATATTGATGACGCGCCGGCCAGTCTGTCGAAAAAATGGCATGATATTCTGCGTAATCAACTTGGCTTCAAGGGCATCATCGTGACTGATGATATGTTCATGTTGCAGGATTCAGGCGAACCGGCCTACGAAAACCTTACTAAGAATGCCATCACTGCACTCCAAGCCGGCAATACCATGTTGCTCTATGTGACGAACCACGAAGCTGACAATACCAAGATCGATCCAAACACGATCATCGATGCCATTGTTGCGGCGGTTCAGAGTGGCCAACTCAGCGAATCAACCATCACCAACGATGCCAAATTAGTCCTTGAGGCTCAACAAAAAACAGCGTCGTTTTGACGCTGTTTTCGTGTTACGCGGTGGCGCCGATTTTTGCCTTCTGCCGACAGTCGTCTGTATGATACAACAGGTCAGGATGTTGTTTACAATTGAGACAAATCAATACGAGGTCGTTACAGTTTGCCCAGGCGCAGTTCTCGTAATTATTGGTCGGGCCGCCGCAGTGCGAGCATTCCCCAATCGTCTTGGCGTGGTCGCTAAAGTCAATCGTCATACGATCATCAAACACGCGCAAACTACCTTCCCATAACCCGTCGTCGCCATACGCTTCGCCGTATTTCACGATGCCGCCATCAATTTGATAAACTTCCTTGAAGCCACGATTTTTCATTAGCGACGACAGAATTTCACAGCGAATGCCACCCGTGCAGTAGGTCACAATCGGTTTGTCTTTGAGATCGTCGTACTTGCCACTGTCAAGTTCTTTAATAAAATCATGCGACGTGTGCGTGCCGGGCACGACGGCATTTTTAAACTTGCCGATCGCTGCCTCGTGAGCGTTACGGCCATCAAAAAAGACGACATCGTCGCGTTCGTGCACGAGCTTGTGGACATCTTTTGGCTTGAGATGCACGCCGCCACCCACCACGCCATTTTCGTCCACCCGCAGCTCATCGGCGGCGTTAAATGACACGATTTCTGGCCGTGTTTTGACGCTTAGACGCGGAAAATCGTCGCGGCTCCCATCGCTCCATTTAAAGACCGTTTTTTTAAATCCTTCAAATTCTTTGATCGCTTTAATGTAGGCTTTCAAGTCATCCAGCTCGCCGCCCAGTGTGCCGTTGATGCCGTGCGGTGAAATCAGAATACGACCTTTGAGATTGAGGCTGGCCGCGAGCGTTTTTTGCCACAACTTCATCGTCACCGTATCTTTGATCGGCGTAAATTTGTAGTACAGAATAATTTTTTGCATCAAGAGATATTATACCATGACGTCACGAGAGCAAAAAGCAAGCGGCTACCCTTGCCGAGTACTGTTATGCCACTTTGCGCGCCCGCAAGTCGAACCACTCGCGCCAGACAAGGTAGATAATAATCGCATCAAGCAAGGTGAAGATACCCATACCAATTGTCGGCACGCGGATCAGCACATAGAGTTGATAGACCAAAAAAGCTCCGAGAATCGCCAGTGCGTACGGGTAGACACGGACGTATTCCTTTAGCAGACAGTAGACGAGCACCAGTTTAATGACGCCATGTGAAATCAAAAATACAATCAAAAATACCAAACTACTACTCGCTAAACTATCGTCAAGCCGGCCAACATACTCACCCAAAAATTGCAGAGCGCGAGAGTGATGTTCGCCCAACTCAGCCGTCGTCGCATCGAGGATAATCGTCACAAGACTCGGCGAAATAAGCAGTGCAAGACCAGCCACAAACTCCACTAGTCCATCAAAGCCCTTCAAGCCCACGCCTATCTTGTAGATGCGTTCAAACCAGTGATTAAACCAAGCAAATTGTGTGAGAACTTTCATAGGCTTAGTATAGCCCGTCTGTCTATAATTTTATAGATGCCTTACGTTAATAACGCGCTGATAAAATCTTTACAGCTATCTACTCGGTCCCTATAATAGAGGCGATATTAAGCGGATGTTTTCATTCGCTTTGAGGGAAAATCCTCATCACAATAACTTAAAGAGGAGTACTGCATTGACGACTGAGATACGTTATCCACGCCAAACCATGCGCATTTATTGGCACGAGGTCCGTAAGCACAAAAAATTATTTATCCCGCTGGTTATCATCCTGCCGGCCGCACTATTCTTCAATAATTATGCCAGTGCGTGGATTATTTCACAGGTACTAAACCGATTGACCGCACACACCGTTGTAGCCAGTGAAGTTTGGCCGACCTTTACCCCATGGGTTATCGCATACGTTGCGAGTGTCGCGCTCGGTGAACTTCTTTTGTGGCGCTTGGTGCTGTATTTACTTTGGAAACTCGAAACGCTCGTCACTTACGAGCTCAACCGCTCAAGCTTCGAAACACTCTCCACGCAGTCGATGGATTTTCACAATAATCGCTTTGGCGGTTCGCTCGTATCGCAGGTCAACAAATTCTCGGGTGCCTATGTTCAGCTGATGGACACCTTCATTTTCAATATCTTGCCACTGCTGTGTGCGCTCGTTTTTACGTTCACAATCCTCGGGCCACAAATGCCCGCGTTTACATTGGGGCTCGCTGGACTGGCTGCGATGTTTATGATTATTGCCACGTTTAGCTTCCGCTCGATACGTGAGCTCAATGTCATTGAAGCGGAGACGCAAAATAAACTCAGCGGACAACTGGCCGATAGCATCACCAATATTATGGCGATTAAAAGCTATAGTAGCGAAGAACACGAAAAGAGTCGCTATGATGATCTCAATAAAAAAGCACAGCAAGCCAGCCTCAATGTCATGGGCGCCATCATGAAACGTGATATCGGGTTCGGGTCGGTCATCGTCTTAATGAGCAGTTTTGCCTTTTTGTTCTTAGTGGGCGGTCACGCCTGGTTTGGCATTGGGATTGGTACGTTAGTCCTCGCCATTACATATAGTGGACAAGTATTGAGCCAATTGTGGAACTTTAACAATATTCTCCGCGGCACCAACCGAGCCTTTGGTAACGCCCAAGAAATGACCAAGATTCTCGGCGAGTCTAAATCAGTCGCCGACACCCCAGGCGCGCGTGAGCTACGCGTCAAAAAAGCGACGATCGTATTTGATAACGTCACCTTCAAGCACGCCGACGCTCCCGATGAAGAGCCACTTTTCAAAGATTTCAACCTAACTATCAAGGCTGGCAAGCAAGTTGGCTTAGTTGGACAATCGGGCTCGGGCAAAACCACTCTAACCAAATTGCTATTGCGCTTTACCGACATTAACAGCGGCGCAATTATGATCGACGGCCAAAATATCACTAAAGTTACCCAGCAAAGCTTGCGTCAACATATCGCTTATGTGCCGCAAGAACCAATGCTGTTTCATCGCAGTCTGCGCGACAATATCGCCTACGGCAAACCAGGTGCCAGTGAGCGCGAGATCAAGCGCGCCGCCAAGCAAGCGAACGCACTTGAGTTTATCGAAAAACTTCCCGAAGGCTTCGATACAACTGTCGGCGAACGTGGCGTGAAGCTATCTGGTGGTCAGCGCCAACGTATCGCCATCGCGCGCGCCATTTTAAAAGATGCACCCATTCTCGTCCTCGACGAAGCAACTTCAGCACTCGACAGCGAGAGCGAAAAGCTTATTCAGGATGCACTGGTACGCCTAATGAAAGGCCGCACCGCTATCGTCATCGCCCACCGACTCTCAACGATCCAAAAGATGGACACCATCGTGGTACTTGATCATGGTACGGTTACCGAAGCCGGCTCACATGCCCAACTCGTTAAACAAAAAGGCATCTATGCCTCACTGTGGTCCCATCAATCAGGCGGCTTCATGGAAGAGTAATGCAAAGAAAAACTCCGCCTTTGAGCGGAGTTTTCGTTGATAACCAGTGGTTACTGCCGTGGCTCGTCTTGACCTTTAGCGCCAACCTGGTCGTCGGTCTTTTCAGGAGCGTCGCTTCCATTATCGGCTTCAACGTCACTCGCATCAGTTGCTTCACCACCAAGCTCTTCATTAGCAGCCTGCAAAGCACTTGGCTCGTAGACGTTGGCAATCACGAGGTCAAGGTCTTGCTCGGCATCGGCAAACTCAACACCCTGCGGTAATGTAATATCGCCAACCGTCAGTTTATCGTCGGTCGAGGCGAGGTCGCGGATAGACAGCTCGAGTGACTCTGGTAGATCAGCCGGTTTTGCTTTCACTTCGAGGTGCTCAATCGCCTGCAAAACAACCAAGCCGGCTTTTTCGGCAGCGCTTTCGCCTTCGCCGACCAGCACAACTGGCACTTCGGTGGTAATGACTTCGTTTTGTTTAATCGTGTGAAACGCCACATGGCGAAGTGTATGGCGAACCGGATCAATATCAATCGATTTGATAATCGCCATGGTCTTTTTACCATCAAGCGTAATATCAACCGGCGAGTGTTTGCCGGCGGCGTGCACAACTTTCGTCGTCTCAACAAAACCTGATTGGGTTGAAATAGGCGCCTCGTGTCCGCCGTATATGACGCTCGGTACGATGTCGTCTTTAATTAATTTTGCAACTTTTTTGCCCGTAACTGTGCGTGTATCTAACTTGAGTGAAATCGTGCTCATTCGTGTCCTCCTGAAATTTAGTATCCTAAGCTCTACTTATTATAACACAACAAGGTGAGCGTCTCGGTAAGCAAGCTTACCGAGACCGAACGAGGCAGTGGTACATGTATATAACACGAGGAGGCGAGAGGAATGAAAGCTTGCTTTTATTCCCAAGACGACGAAGTGGTATATTCATATAACACAACAAAGTGAGTGTCTAAGGAAGCTTGCTTACGTAGGCCGAACGAGGCAGGGTTATATAGCATTTTCCGGCGTCATGCTAAACTAAGAAGGTATGATTCCCTATTTTGATCTTATCAATTTTGTGCAAACTGCCGGCCCGTGGTTGGCGTTGCTGGTAGTAGCGCTCATTATTTTTGCCGAGAGTGGCCTACTGATTGGCTTTTTCCTTCCAGGCGATAGTATATTGTTTACGGTCGGCTTTTTGCTGCAGGGTTCTGCGCATGTCCATCTCGCCTTAAATATCTACTTCGTCATGTTCGTCTTGTTCGTTGCAGCGGTGATTGGTGATAGCGTCGGCTATGGTTTTGGGCACAAGGTTGGTCCTCATGTTTTCAATCGACCAAATTCACTGCTTTTTCGGCAAGAAAATGTTGAAAAAGCCCAAGCATTCTATGAAAAATATGGCGGCAAAACCATTATTATCGCTCGGTTTATTCCCATCGTTCGAACCTTCGTACCGGTTGTGGCCGGTGCCGCGACCATGACCTACAAAACGTTTCTGACATTTAATGTCATTGGCGGCGCTTTGTGGAGCGCAGGCGTCACCTTGCTTGGTTATTTCCTAGGGGCACTGCTCCACAAAATCGGCATCGATATCGACACCGTCATTCTCCCGATTATTGCCATTATTATTATCGTATCAGTTGCACCGGCTGTCTATCACCTACTCAAAGACAAAAAGCAGCGCGAGGTGTTATGGGCTGCCACCAAACGACAGTGGCACAGTCTTTGGAAGTCGAAGGCTTAGCTCGTGGTACGGTTACGTTCCGAAGAAAAGAATGAACTCCGACCCTGGACCGTCAAGCGCCAGTACGTCATTGCCTCGCTCAGTTTCGTTGTCGGCTGTATGCTATTTCTACTCGCCTTCATTGGCATGAGATACGGCATAGGACTCGGAAAATTGGACCACCCAGTACTCAACTGGATGATTCAACACCGCACAACCGCTATGACAATCATCATGCAGGCCATCACGACGGTCGCAAGTCCGGCGCCGTTCACCGTCATCCTCATACTCATAGCCATCATATGGGCCGCAATCACACGAGAGATTTGGCGCCCACTACTGCTCTTGCTGGCGACGGGTGCTGGCGCGATCACGTCTGTTGTGCTCAAAAATATCTTCATCCACGCTCGTCCACCGCACGCCCTCATGGTAAAGCCCTATGAAATCGACTACTCTTTTCCGTCGGGCCACACCATCGCCATCACAACCTGCGTCTTAATTGTCGGTTATCTGATTTGTTCACGACACACGAGCCGAACACGCATCACCAGCTGGATCCTGGTATCAATCATTGGTATCACGCTCGTCGCCACAAGCCGCCTGTACTTAGGCTATCACTGGGTGACCGACGTCACTGCATCGATTGGCCTAGGGCTCATGATCCTCGCGATCACGATCATCGTCGACAAACTCTTGGTTAAAAAAGAAGAAGCTTTACAGTAGCGCTTTCAAATATGCGCCGGTAAATGACTGCTTTACTTTGGCGAGCTCTTCTGGCGTACCAGCCGCAATCACCGAACCGCCGCCAAAGCCGCCCTCAGGACCCATATCAATCACATGGTCAGCCGATTTAATAACATCAAGGTTGTGCTCGATGATAATCATACTGTTACCGGTATCGACTAATTTTTGCAAAATGACAAGTAATCGTTTGACGTCGGCGCTATGAAGCCCAGTCGTTGGTTCATCCAGAATGTAGAGCGTCTTACCAGTTGCCCTACGTGACAATTCACTGGCAAGTTTAATACGCTGCGCTTCACCGCCACTAAACGTCGTCGCCGGTTGACCTAGACGAATATAACCAAGTCCCACTTCAACGAGCGTATCGAGCTTGCGCGCAATAGTTGGCACGTTTTCAAAGAATTTTGCCGCTTCTTCAACGGTCATACTCAGTACATCGCTAATCGTCTTATTCTTGTATTTAATTTCAAGGGCTTCACGGTTGTAGCGCTTACCTTTACACACATCACAGGTGACATACACATCTGGCAGGAAATGCATTTCGATTTTAATCACACCATCGCCCTGACAGTTTTCACAGCGACCGCCTTTGACATTGAAACTAAACCGTCCGGCCTTATAGCCACGGATATTGGCTTCCGGCGTACCAGCAAATAGTTCGCGAATCGGCGTAAAGACACCGGTGTAGGTTGCCGGGTTCGAGCGCGGCGTGCGGCCAATGGCTGACTGGTCGATCACAATCACTTTATCAAGATGTTTGATGCCTTCGATATTCTCATGCGCACCCGGAATCTCGTGCGAGCGGTGCAAACGGGCTGATAGTTCTTTGGCGAGAATGTCATTGACCAGCGTTGATTTACCACTACCGCTAACGCCACTCACAACCGTCATCACACCGAGTGGAAAGGCCACGTCGATATTTTTGAGATTGTTTTCGCTGGCGCCACGAATGATCAGTTCACGATCTTTAGTAACCGGCCGCCGTTTTTTTGGCACGTCGATCTTTTCCGTTCCGGCCAAGTAGCGACCCGTGATACTATTGGGATCCTTCGCGACCTCCGCCGGCGTACCGGCCGCGACAACTTCCCCGCCAGCCACACCAGCACCAGGGCCAATATCAAGCAGGTAGTCAGCCTCACGAATCGTATCTTCGTCATGCTCAACAACCAAGACCGTATTACCAAGGTCACGGAGCCGTTTGAGCGTCGCAATCAAGCGATCATTGTCGCGCTGATGCAGACCAATTGATGGTTCGTCGAGCACGTAGAGCACACCCTGCAACCCAGAGCCGATTTGTGTCGCCAAACGAATACGCTGCGCCTCACCACCAGACAGCGTGTTGGCGGCGCGAGCCAGTTCGAGATAGCTCAGACCAACATTACTCATAAAGCCAAGCCGGGCTTTGATTTCTTTCATAATTTGCTGCGCGATGAACAGCTCCTGCTCGGTGAGTTCCAGGTTGTGCTCAAACAGGTCAAGCGCATCGTCGACGCCGAGGTTACAAATATCCATAATGTTGAGTCCGTGAACCGTCACGGCGAGGACAACCGGTTTCAGACGCGCGCCTTTACAAACGTAACATTGGCGTTCCCGCATGAAGCGCTCGATGTCCTTGCGCATAAATTCACTGTCAGTTTCTTTGTGACGACGCTCAAGGTTCGGAATCACACCTTCGTAGGTTGACTCGTAGCTGCGGCCGGCGCCAATCTCCACACGGTATTTTTCGTTACCAGTGCCATAGAGGATTTTTTCAAGATCTTCTTTGCTGAGCTGACCAACCGGCACGTGCATACTAAATCCATGCGCTTCGCCGACTTTTGCCAGACGTTTCATATACCAGGCGTCGCTATTAACGCGGTTATACGGACGAATCGCACCTTCACCAATCGTCAAGTTCGGATTGAATACAAGCGCCGGGTCAACTTCCAGTCGACTACCGAGGCCGGTACAGACAGGGCAGGCACCTTGCGGCGCGTTAAAGCTAAATAAGCGCGGCTCGAGCTCGGGAATTTCTTCGTTCGGGTGATCAACACAGGCGTAGCGCTGGCTAAACGTCAGCACCTCATCGCTCTCAACTTTTAAAATTTCCACGATGCCGTCGGCAATTTCGAGCGACTGCTCGACAGACTGCGTCACGCGACTGGCCATATCAGTTGCCAGTACGATACGGTCAACGACCAGCTCGATATCGTGTTTGTATTTTTTATCGAGTTCCGGGAACTCATCCAGCGCATAAACAACTCCATCAACGCGGGCACGCGCAAAACCAAGCCGACGGTATTGCTCAGGAACATGTGCAAACTCACCTTTTTTGCTTTTGACAATCGGCGCGAGCACCATAATACGCAGGCCATCGTCGAGCTTCAAAATTTCATCAATAATAACTTGGGGCGTCCGACGCGTGACTGGTTTGCCGCAAATCGGACAGTGCGGCACGCCGATGCGGGCATATAGTAAACGCAGGTAATCATAAATTTCCGTGACGGTTGCAACGGTACTGCGCGGGTTGCGGCTGGTTGATTTTTGATCGATCGAAATCGCCGGACTCAAGCCGTCAATTTGATCGACATCAGGTTTCTCCATCAGGCCTAAAAATTGGCGAGCGTAGCTCGACAAACTTTCGACGTAGCGGCGCTGGCCCTCGGCGTAAATGGTATCAAACGCCAATGAGGATTTGCCCGAACCAGACAGTCCTGTAATGACCACCAATTTATCGCGCGGGATCTCAACACTAATGTTTTTGAGATTATGCTCGCGCGCACCAACAACCTTAATTACCTCTGACATAACTGTCTAATTATACACGTTCTACCCGTGTTTTTCCAGTTGCCATGTCATATTGCTTATCGTTGCATATTATTGACACTACTGCTATATTATGATAGATTATCAACTATGAATTTTGCGAGGTCGTCTATGAAGAAAGTCATCACTCTTACCCTCATCGCCATTAGTCTCTACTGGATTACTCGCCTGCTTCATATTGGCCAAACGATTCTCTTATTTATTACCGTCGGTGTTATACCGGGCACCAACACGAGCCTCTCGCCCGACACAATGCTCGCTATCATCATTGGCGTTACGGCGAGTATCATTGCCGGGGTAATCTTTAGCCATACCTATCAGTACCTTATCGTACGCTATCACGTCGTTACGACGACGCAGCGATGCATCGCAATCATGCGCGAGTTTACGCAGCGTCTTGATCGCTGGTATCGCTCGGTGCAATCGCTTCCAACCAAAGTCGCAACTCCTGAAGAATAAACTGTTTCTCGTCGCTGGTTTCCGTGCGAGACAAGCGTTCAAGTGACTGCATAAACTGCGGCAATTGTCGTTCCAGGTGTGACCGGCGCCATCGCTCCCAATCTTGCGCCTCCACCTGCGTCAATGCCTTTGGATAATTACGCGCCTTGTAATGGAGTAAGAGCGGAGCCAGCCGCTCATCATCAAACGACGGATTGAAATCGGCTAATTCTCGCTCGCTGGCATTCCGCACCGTTTCGATCCGTAGCCGGTCGCGATCACTGACAAAACTATCATAGAGCTGCGCCTCGGGGTCTGGGGATTTTTTGAAGTCTGGTTTTTTCTCAAACAGCGAGCGGATATTTTCGGCAAAATGAGGCGCACTGAGTAATAGAGATTTATGTTTTTCAATCGTTGCCTGGTCCAGCTGAATCCGCACCCAACCGTCGGCTTGTTGCAACACGCCAAGCGGCGCGACGGCCGGCGCACGGTTATACTGCAGTTCTTTGACGGGGAGCTTCACGAAATTGTCGGCTTGGCGCTCTTCCCAGGTGGCATATAATTTCTTCGCAAGCTCTTTACTATCGAGATTAATCACCGCGGAAGGATCGTACCGCAGATCATAGACAATCACATTGCCGTTCTTCCCGGCGGTCAGCGGAAACGCCACCGTCGTTTTATTGAACTCACTATCGTAGCGGCCGCTTGTATAGACAAACGGTTGTTTGTCTTCCAGGTTTACCAATTTTTTGACTTCATTTTTATCACGCATTTTGAACAGATATTCATACAGTTGTGGCTGCTTTTCGCAGATGAGGCGCGTGACGGCAATCAGCGCTTCAACATCACTCAGAGCGTCGTGCGCTTTGACATGATCGACGCCATTTTCTTTCGTGAGCAGCTCGAGACGATTCGTCGCCTTGCCATCTTTATCAACTGGCCAAACGATACCATCCGGTCGTAGCGCCCGTGTCATCCGCACGACATCGAGCAAGTCCCAGCGCGAGCGGCCATCTTTCCAAGTCCATTCATATGGATCGTAAAAATTACGCCACAGCAAATGGCGCATAAACTCGTCATCAAAACGGATACTATTGAACCCAACCGCAATCGTGTCGGGCGTAAAAATTTCTTCCATGGCAAGCTTCGAGAATTCGGCTTCCGAGTAGCCATCGGCGACCGTTTGCTGCGGCGTAATACCTGTTACCATCAGCGCTTCTGGACTCGGCAACGTATCATCATTGAGCCGAATCAACTCATTAACCGGCTCGCCAATTTGATTCAACTCCATATCAGTACGAATCCCAGCAAACTGCATGATCCTTGCATCGCGCGCACTCAGCCCGCTGGTTTCAAGATCATAAAAAAAGAATGACTTAGCCATACCGCTCATTATACGTGGTTTACGTCCGAAAGCCTATTGCCGAGCCCTCGTCGAGCTATAAATCGACGCCGCAATACACACCAAGCCGATACTGCCGACCACAACTTCCGGCAGCTCAATTCCACCGATTTTCAGGAACATAATCACCGCCAAACAGGCAATTGCCCAGTGCGCACCCGATTCCAGATATTTGTATTTCAGTAACGTTTCGTGGCGCACCATATGGATCGTCATCGCTCGCACCCACAGCGCACCAATACCAAGTCCGGCCATGATGATAATGATACTGTCGGTAATTGCAAACGCACCGACGACGCCGTCCAGCGAAAAGCTGGCGTCCAACACTTGTAAATACATAAAAAGTCCAAAAGCCGCCCAACCCACCTGCTGTTTTAACGGCGATGCCGCGTTCGCGCGCTCAAGCAACATCGTCATGCCTTGCAAAACTCCGTACACGACAATGCCGACGAGCATCGCAAAAGCCACGTGGTACCTAATCACCTGAGGTGACATAATCACCACACTCGCAAATAGCACAGCCGTCAAAATCGACCGTATCAATGGCACACGCGCTATCTTCGTCATGGCTTTTTCGGGCAACCACAACCAATGCGCATCTTTCGCATGATCAACAAAGAAAAACAGCGCCACCATGGCGAGGAAAATGCCGCCAAAGCCATCAATTAGCGGCGCCACAGCGTGTAGCTTATGTCCATACTGCGTGGGATCATTAAGAGCCAGTGACAGAACCGTTCCAACGTCGAGCGATGATGCCAAGGCAACCATAAGAATTGGCAGTGCAAACCGCACCACAAACACTGCAATGACAATGCCAATGGTCAAAAATAGCTTCTGCCATAGCGGTGAGAGCTTCACAAGTAGACGGCTATTCACGACGGCGTTATCAGCACTGAGCGTGATCTCAAGTACCGTTAAAATAACCGTCACGAGAAAAGCTGAAAACCCAAGGAAACACCAAACCGCCAGCCATACAATCAGCGACACTGCCAATATGAGCCGGTATTGTCGCAAAAAATTCATCATAAGCTTTTTTAGCATACCACGACGCATAAACATAGGAAAAGCGCCAGTACAAAGACTGGCGCGTAGTGTGACATGTTGGATATATATGCCGAAGGGACACCGACCCGGGGAGTAATCCCCCCGGGTCGGGCCCAGTGTGGAGAGGTCCCGAATCCTCCATCCACACATCTCGCGCCGCAGCTCATAGGGTTGAGCACTGCGAGCGAGAAACTTGGTCCCGTGAGAGGCAAGAGGTGGCGGGATGTTCATCACTGAAGATCCACACCTCTTGCCCATCCGGGCGTTTCAGTTATCTTGTCTCTTGCTTCCGATGCTTCTTCACATACGTAAGAAGCCGTGGGTGATCATCTGATCATGCCGTGTGTTAGCCTACCGATGTGTCATTGCCTCCGATCACAAAGATCATTGCAAATCGCAAACGGTAGTGAGCGCGGACAACCCTAAAGAGAACACGCACGAAAGCTTAGGTTGCTTCTCTAAGCAGACCTAAACCCTGTGTTTATGTCGAAACATCACGCTCCGATCATTTTACTAGTCTTCGACGAAACGGACGTTGGCGCTTGACGGGCGGCCACCCGAAGGTAGCGGCGCGTTCAGCCGCCGGCGATGTCCGCGACGGTCGCGGTGGTCACACGGTTCGTGGTCTTGCTGGTCTTGCTCGGGGGACTCATCAGTGAGTCTCCTCTCTGCTACCAAATGCGGGTAGCTTCGTAGCACAAAGCCCACTCCGTGGGGCGTAAGTGCCTTGCGGGTGCGTACAGCGGGATTGCTGCAGCTTACTAATTACCAAAAATGATAACCAGAAAGCTGCAGCAATATTCTTATATCCAACTTGTCAATGTACCTCAGGAAACGGGGTTTCAACTGATGGTGAATGTATAATAGCACATCCGGTTATTTATGTCAACACTTTTTACGCAAATTGCTGGCATAGGTGACGCGAGGCGGGGCAGCACCCACTTCTTCATTTGTAATCAAATAAGAAAAGTAGGGGCGGACCGAGTGACAGGACCCGAAGGTTAAATCGGCCCACACCTTATTCAATAAACCTACTGCTCTAACAACGTAAATTCACTGTCGCCAATGCGGATGATACTATCCCCTACCGCGCCTTTACGACTAAGTTCATGTGAGATGCCCATCTTTTTCATAATGTCGCGCAAGCGGTTGACGTTCTCATAGCCGTCAAAATTCGTCCGGCGAGCAAATTTTTCAATCTTGTCGCCGCGAATAATAAACGCGCCGTCATCGGCTTGTTCAACCGTCCAAGCATCAGCGATCTGTTTATCATTGAGTGAAATCACCGCCACATCGTCATCATCATTGTCGGCCGCAATCTCCCGTTCGATTGAGCGAACTTCAAGTACCTTCTGCCGAAGCGCGCGCAAGACTTCTTTGAGTCCCTTGTGAGCCGTCGACGAGATCGTGAATATATCAGTCCCGGCCGGTACAATCTGGCGCAATGTGTCGGCTTGCATGGCGACAATGTCCGCATCGAGCCCTTCAGTTTTCGTGAGCGCCACAACTTCTGGTCGCTCCAGTAGTGCCGGACTATAGCTGGCGAGCTCCAGCCGAATCGTCTTATAGTCAGCGGCGATATCATTACTGTAGGCGTCAATCAGGTGTAACAGCACTGCCGTCCGCTCCACGTGGCGCAAAAAGGCATCACCGAGCCCCTTACCGATACTTGCACCTTCAATCAAGCCCGGAATGTCGGCGATCAGCAAACTGCCGTCATCAATATCTGCCACACCGAGGTTTGGTGTAAGGGTCGTAAAGGCGTAATCAGCAATCTCGGGACGCGCGTTTGTCACGACAGACAAAAAGGTTGATTTACCAGCGTTCGGAAAGCCAACCAGACCAACATCAGCTAGGAGTTTGAGCTCCAATTCAGCTTCGAAGGTATCGCCCAGCTCGCCTTTTTCGGCAATGCGGGGGGTTTGGCGCACCGACGATTTAAAGTGAGCATTACCAAAACCACCATCGCCGCCCTTCGCCACCACAACACGTTCACCGTTTTCGGTAAGGTCAGCAATAACGACACCGTCTTTTTTCACCAACGTGCCCATCGGCACCTTCACAATGAAATCTTCGCCTGACTTACCGTGGCGGTTCGATTTGCTGCCATTACCACCATTTTCAGCCTTAAGCTCTGGTTTATAGCGGTAATCGATGAGCGTATTGAGGTTTTCGGTCGCTTCAAAGACGACGTCACCACCGCGGCCGCCATCACCACCATCTGGACCGCCTTTATCAACATAAATTTCCCGACGAAAACTGACGGCACCATCACCGCCTTTTCCAGCTTGGATAAACACTTTGGCGGTATCAACAAACATATATAGGTATTATATCAAAATCACCCCTGAATTAACAGAGGCGATTAGGTAATATACGAAATGTATTGCTAATGTATGAAGTGTGAAACGCCTGCAGGCGACAGCGTACGGTAGTTGACGATATTAAAGCCGCCATATGAGCCATTGTTCATCTCACTAATAGTGATTGTGCCGTCACCATTGACGCTCTCAACCACACCAACGTGACCGGCATAACCAGAGTTGCCTTGGTAGGCGTCCCACTGCGCAACCGCGCCGACTTCTGGTACATGATCAACCCGGAAACCATTGTACGAAGCAGAGACAGCCCATGATGAGGCGTCGCCCCAGAAGCTACCAATTGGGCGACCGAGTTGAGCACGACGCTCATAGGCCCAATACGTACAGTTTCCAAAGGCGTAACGGTTGCCAACTGAACCAGACTGGAAATAAGCAGGCGTAACGGGACGACTAACGGGAGCGTAGTACGTCGGCGCCACGTAACCAGGCTGTTCATTGGCGGGCAACTGGCCACTGGGGATGATAAGCGTTTGACCAGGCTTCGCACCAGTGAGCTCAAGATCGTTAAACGAGGTAATACGCTCAGCGTTCGCTTGGTATCGACTCGCAATCGAATCGACCGTATCGCCAGCTTTGACCGTATAAACGACGCCGTCAATCGGCGGGACAGTAAGCGATGTGCCGACTGTCAGCGCGCTTGAAACGAGGTCATTGGCCCATTTCAAGGTTTGTGGTGAAATATTGTATTTCGCTGCCACGCTTTCAACCGTATCGCCCGCTACCGTTGTATAAGTAGTGATTGTACGACTTGCTGATGCCGCCTGAAGGAGCTGTGGCTTACTGATAGTAGCCGTATCGGATGATTGTGCAAGCTCTGTTTGCGCAGCCAGCGAAATAGATCGGCTCGACACGTTACCTGCGACCGATAAGTTTGTCGTTTCGGCAAGGTTGGCCGCGAGATCAGTAGCTACCAGCTGATCTGGCGTTGGCGCAGCAACCGAAGGGGTTGCTGAAGTAGTAGCAGGAACCGCATTGGCTACGTTTGAGGCACGTTCTGGTGCTCGATAGCCAGTTGCGACGAGTGCAATCACGAATAGGAATACGCCGACGTAGCCAGCAATTATAGGTGATTTTGGTAAGCTTTTCACTTTCCTTGAAGCCTTTGGGTGCTGTCGGAGCACTTGTTGCTTTAACTGTGTGATCGATTCATGAGCGGTAAGGCTCTTGAGTTGATTACGAATTATCGTTCTCCTGCCACCTTTATTACTAGAGGGGCGTCTACCTTACTTTGTCTTTCTTCTCGCAAATAGAACGGGGTACGTGTCGACCGATTTCATATTAATAATATTGTGAAAAGTTCTGTTTCGGTACCCGTGCGACATTTGTCGGTAGGCTCATTTATACTCCGCATACGCCCACTCGCATACATAACCTCTGGGGATATATATAGTAGGCGGAACTATAAATGTGCTGAAATTAGTATATCAAGTATTGAAAATAGTGTCAATTTATTTTATAGAATGAAATTTTGTCAATGACTAAGCCCCAGAACACTTCACTTGGCAATGGTTTATGATGTTCTGCTCGTGCTCTTCATTGGTGTGAGCATAATAGGTTTTGCCGTCATCACCGCTCAGAAAATAGAGGTAATCACCTGGAGCCGGCTGCGCGACAGCCTGCAAGGCGCCAAGGCCAGGCACAGCTATCGGCCCCGGCGGGAGACCGGCATGCAACCGCGTGTTATATAGCGTGTCCACATTAACAGATCGAGGTGCGCCAATACTATCAGCGCCGTAGTAGGCGGTAACATCAGAGCCAAGCGGCATGTTTTGGTGCAAGCGGAGATAAAATATCTGAGCAACTTGTCGCTGATCGGCCGGATTCGACACTTCACGCTGAATAATCGACGCCAGTGTAATACCTTGATATAAGCTAAGCCCCTGCGCCTGCATACCCTCAATAATATGGTACTTTTGTAACTGCCCATAAAATTCAGCAAAGGTTCGTGTCAAGATCTCTTCCACCGATGCACCACTTTGAAACTGGTACGTCTCCCCGTAAATATAGCCTTCTAACGTTGTTCCAGCCGGCTTGTCGGCGAACAATGGACTGTCATATGTTTTGGCGAGAGCGGCGGCGATTTCCTCTTTGGAGTAGCCCGCACGTAACAGCACATGTGTTACATCCACCTTTTTTGAGTCTGGAGTACTGGAATTATCCGTTAAGGTTGCGCCAGGATAAAAGGTAATCGTAAAGTCATCGGTTTTGCCACCTACCAGATGCGCCACAATATCAGCGGTTGATTCCGATGGCGCGAGACTATACACACCCGCTTGCAACCGAGGCCTCAGTCCATGCAAGCGAATATAGACGTCAAATGCGATCGAGCTGCGAATCAGCTTTTTTTGAGTCAACAACTGCGCAATTCCCCCTAGCGACGTGCCAGTTTGAATTGTTACCCGTTGTTTCGTTGTCGTTGTGGCGTCAACCGGACGCAACTGCAACTGGTACCATACACCTGCCGCGATGAGGATGATGAAAAGTGCCGCCAGAAGTCCACCCAACATGAAGAGAAGCTTTTTACGAACGACCGGTGTTTTGACGGGCAATCCAGGTGGCTGCTCATCGGGTACAGTCGGCACCACTGGCGGCAGTACGTTAGGCGGCATTATGAACCTCGATGTAATCTTGTAAAATGATAGCAGCCGCCAGCGCATCGACATCACCCTTTTTATAGGGCCGACCGTACGACTTGAGCCGTTCTTCTGCGAGCACGCTCGTGAGCGATTCGTCCTGAAAGACAAGTTCGTCTGCCACACCCTTCAGCTGCGTCGCAAAATCCTCAACAAACTTCGTTTGTGCAGTTGCTTCACCCGACTGATTGCGCGGATAACCAATGACCAATGTGTCGACAGCTTCTTTCGCAACGAGGGAACCGATCTGCCCTACCTCCGTCCCGTCAACCACAATCGTCGTAAAAGGGATTGCGATCCGAACGCCGCTATCGCCAAGCGCCACACCGATGCGCTTCTCACCCACATCAAGAGCCATAAATATCTTACGAGGCATGCTGCAGCGTGAACTTGACCGTTATTTTATTGGTATCTTTTGGCACTGTCTGCACCCAGAATGGGCTAAACTTGATGTCGACATTATTTACGCCAGGAATGGCTTGGAGTTGCGCTTGGACGTCACCATAGCGCTTACCTTTAGCCTCTGCCTTCACTTGGTTGTCGTCAATTTTTGGCCCAATTTGCGCAGTAGCGGAGAGCTTAGCAGTTGGTGGCGTCGTACTACTGTCATATTGAGTGAAACTAACCGTACTGACCCCATTATCGTAACTACGCTGATCGCTGCGATCTTTGAGGGCATCAGCAAGCGCGGCGTCAAGATAGGTGTTGAGTTCAGACTTCGCAACACCAAGCATCGAATATGTCGTATCACTGGTCAACTTAGCGCTTCCGGAGTCGGCTTCCTCGCCAACAGCCGGGATCGACACGGGGTCGCCATGAGTCACGTTATAACTTTGGTCAATGACAACTGTATCTTTTGCGAAGGCAGATTTGAGCTGATTCTTGACGCTCCCATCATCTGATGTTTTGAGTTGCTCCTTGGCCTTTGCGACATCATCAGCTGTGACGACCTTGACCGTTTTATCAGTACCGCCACTCGTTGGACTGGCAAAACTGGCATTAACGCCAGTCGGCGCACCACTGAGAGAACCGCTGGCACCGTTGTAGTCTGAGCCACCCTCGACAGCGGTGACTGTTCCAGATGCTTTACCAGGACAAATACCGCCACAACCGAATGAGAGGCTGGCACCCGGAACCGTAACAGCATTATCAAGCGTGAATTGTAGACCGCCATTTGTCGTCAGGACTGAACCAGCTGGTAATGTAGAGCTATTGGGGGATGTGGTCGAAAAATTAACCGTACCCGTGGCTTTATCGCCAACATTCTTTGATCCAGTGGCGGTGAAGTCGACACTCTGCGACTTTTTAACCTGCTGAGCGACGTCGTGCAATATATTAGTCGCAAAACTGGTTTTGACACTCGGATCGAGCGTAACCTGCTCATCAACCGATAAGTTACTCGTGTTGGCGGTAATAATAACAGTGGCGTGTGGCGCGAAGAAGATTGCCCAAACCAAAAGACCAATGAGCAGAACAGCACCTGCGATGATCAGAAAAAGTTTTTTGCGGAACTTATCAAAATTCGGTACCTTCACAGACGACTTTGTGAGTGGTCGTTTAGCCGCCTGGACCGCTGCCGCACCGACAGGAACCGCTTCACCGGCGATAGCCGAAACAGCCTTATCAATGGCTGGTGTATCGGATACATCCGCGGTACGAGCCAGTTCACCGACGGGTAACTGAGCTCCATCAATAACGTCTTCACCATCATCCACGTCAAGGGCAGCAATTTCGGCAATTTCTGGCTTACTTTGTAAGTTTTTTGCGACAGGAATTTGAGCGGCGGCGGCAAGAGCCACGAGCGCTTGGTTACTCGTAATGAGCACGAGGCGCTTCCCGCTTGATTGTGCCGAACGCTCAATCAGACGGAGGTTCACCGCACTCTGAAGTACGCCAGTTCGCTTTGGCGGAACAAGGGCAACGATCTTTTCTTTGGCATCTTTGACCTTACCGATAATGGCGGTGATGTCATCTTCGACATCGATATAAATGACGTCTTTTTGCATATTAAATTCGAAGGATTCTGTTTAATTTATCTTTGATCGTATCGTTTTCGCTACTGCCTATAATTGTATCATAGCCCACCCGTAGCAACCCCATGGCAGTGATGAACGTATGGTCATTCACTTTCCCTGTCGTATCAACAATTCCCACAACTTCCGAGGGGTCGATATGATGAACTGACGGGCGCTTCGTAAAGGGTAAATCTTTATACCATTCACGCTCGCTCAGAGCTTGCACCAGTTTCGTCAGACTGGCTCCACCGCCGCACAGTAAAATGCGATTTGGCAGGTGATCCACCGAGTCAAATTCACTCAGCGCCAGCTCCACACCCGACATCCAGACCTCAAGCGTCTTATCAATAGCAGCATTTGCCTCTTTGGCAACACTTGGCTTGATTTGGCTGTTATCGATGTTCATTTTGAGCTTTTCAGCATCTTTGTAGGAAAGCTCCATGTCACTCGCAATCGTGCGCGTAAAGCTGCGACCGCCAATGCCGAACATCTTCGTGCCTTCGACTCCACCGTCATTCACCACCGCAATATCGGTCGTTCCACCACCCACATCGGCCAGAATGGCCGTAAAGTTACTACTCGCATCCGTACCAAGGACCGAACGACTAACCGCAAACGGCTCCGCCGCTACTGCGACAAGCTCGAGCGCAAGTTCATCGGCGACGCGCTCCAACGCCCCAATATGTACCATTGGCGCAAAGGCCGTATAAATCTGCACTGCTACGTCGCGTCCTTGGAAGCCTATCGGGTTGCTAATCTTGTAGCCATCGATGTGGATACTGACCAGCGCTGAGTTGACGAGCTTAATTTCGACTTCATCATTACCCGTCTCCAGGCCAATCTGCTTCTGTGCCTTCAGCTGAGCGCGCTCTTGGACTTTTTCGATGATAAATTCCATCTCAGCCGTATCGAGCGGACGATCTGGCTGTGGACGGCGGTAACGAATCGTATTTGTGACACCCTTAACCAACTCGCCGGCAATACCAATAACGACGCGTTTCGCCTGCAAGCCAGCTTGATCTTCCGCTTCGGCCAGCGCTTCCTCGCAGTTACGCACCACACCGGCAATATCGGCAATCGCGCCGGAATGCATATCGCTAACATCTTGACGTGCTCGGCCAACGCCAACAATACTGAGCTGTTCGTCGTCTAGTTTGGCGATAAGCGCTTTGACGAATTCGGTTCCAATATCAAGCGCGACGATATAATCATTACTTGCATTAGTTTTACGTGCAGCGCGAAGTTTTTCAAATACCATAATTGTATTTCATTATATACCAAAGGCGCTTATGGTCGCAAAGGTTGCATGATTATAGTTTTTGTGATATAATAAAGCAATGGATACTCCACCTAACGCGGCCTCTGATTTTGACCCATTTTCACCCCAAGCTATTGAAAGCGTTCAGACTATCGAGTCTCTACCGTACAGTCACGCCTTTGAACATACGATGTACGATCAGGCGGTTAGACGAACAGCTAGTCATGTCATGGTAGAACCAATTAAGCTCTCTCCAACAATTCTCCATGGCAAGTTTCCAGATAAATTACATGCTATATTCCCCTCGGCTGAATATGCCATCAGCACCCTGGTCGCTACACAAATTGAAGATTTAGATACAAAGTCTACTCGCATAGAGCTCTCATTCGATGCCAATGGATTACACCATGAAGTACATACCGAAAATGACAAAACTATATATAAAACTGAAAATTACAATGGCGATCCATTAATTTATCAGTTCGGTATATCCGAAGCCATAGCTCTACTGGCTACATTCGTTTATGCTCGGCAATTCGATGAGAATAATCCCATGTCGCCTATAGACCTTATCGATCATACACTAGCAGTCCCCCGAGATGCTTCAACTACTCTCGTGGAGCAGCTCCTCATGACTCTAGGAGACTATGATGGAAACTCGGAAATTTGCACTGAATCGATGTTTGAAACGGCAGATGGTGTATTCATCGCCAAGTTCGTCGAGGGCGAAAAGCCACATATGAGTCATTTGCATAATCGGCTTGAATTAACACAACTCTCTTTTACCGATTTGGCCGATACAATTCTTCATCAAAATACAGTCAATGTAAAACGCGAAAGCGATACCTATGAAACTCAGTACGCCGAGCGATACAACACCACAACTCCAGATCTCATTGACCCTCGGCATGACTACGAAGAATGGGCAAAAATTTGTCAAGACTTTCTTGTAGCTATTGGACCAAACCTCGAGATCTATAAATATCTTGACGAGTAAAGCTATACAAGTATGGCTTTAATCCGCCGGATTCCGGCGCTTGAGGCTTCTTCTTTAGTGATTTTGAAGGTTTTTCCACCTTCTGCGAGCTGACCAGTATGATCGACATGGGGGCCGCCGCAGATTTCAAGCGACGCAATGTGATCGCCTTCGCCCATCTGGTAAACCTTCACCGTGTCGCCGTAACGTTCGCCAAAGGGCCCAATGGCGCCCATGTCGAGCGCTTCTTTGGTTGGATATTCTGTAAATGTTACAGGTAAGTCCTCAGCAATCCAACCATTAACGAGATCTTCAACTTGTTTAATCTCTTCAGGTGTCATTTTGTGATCGATATTGAAGTCGAAACGCAGGCGCTCCTCGGTGATATTGCTACCGTGCTGGCGCAGTTCTGAACCAAAGAGTTGACGCAGGGCTGATTGCAATAAATGCGTGGCCGTGTGGTATTTTTTGTGAATATCGGTTTGGCCACCTAGGCCACCTTTGAACGTCCCCTTAGTCGCTGTCTGACTACGCACACGCTGCTCTTGCATCATATAGTCAAAATCATAACGCCAAGATTCGGGAACTTTCACGCCACGCCTGTAGGCTTCTTCAACACTTAGCTCAGCAGGGAAACCATACGTATCATACAGTTTAAAAATCGCTTCACCATAGAGCACCTTCTCTCCCTTGTCGTCTACTAATAGTTTTTCAAACTCATTGACGCCCTTACGTAATGTTTGACGGAAGGCTTTCTCTTCTTTAACAAGCGTCGCAATCACCTCCTCGCGGGCCGCTTTTACCTCTGGGTAATCATCGGCATACAAATCGGCGATAACGGGCACGATTTCTTCCAAAAAGTTCTGCTCAATACCCAGATCAAAGGCGAACCGGATCGCCCGGCGCAGCAAGCGACGCATCACATAACCCTGCTCTTTGTTGGCGGGTTTGATGCCGTCAACCGCCAGGAAGGTGGCGGCACGCAGGTGATCGGCAATCACGCGCATGCTTTCGGTATGGCTTTCATAATTTTTCCCGCTCAGCGATTGCAGTTTTTCAATGATCGGCCAGAGCAAACTAATCCGAAACACATCTGGGCTGTCAATCTGCGCCGCGGCAATGCGCTCCAACCCGCCGCCAAAATCAACGTTTTTACGCGCAAGCGGCTCGAAGCTACCATCTTCTTGGCGGCGATACTGCATAAAGACTTGGTTGCCAATTTCCATAAACTGACCGCTGTCACTCGCGGGATGTGCCAGGCCAAAGCCTTCGGCGTGATTTTGCGGCCCAAAATCATAAAACACTTCGCTATCGGGGCCGCACGGGTCACCAATCGGCGTTTTATCGAGACCGCCGCCGCGACTCCACCAGTTTTCACCGTCGTCATAAAAGAAAATCCGCTCGCCCGGCTTGATACCGCGCGCGTCGCCATCCGCTTGGCTGCCAATTTCCACGATCTTGGCTTCAATTCCTTTTTCCTCAAAGACTTTTTGCCAAATATTGGCCGCCTCGTCGTCACGTGGAATACCATGCGCGGCGTCACCAATAAAGGCTGTGACGTATAGTTTGTGTGGATCAAGTCCAACTTTTTCGGTCAAAAATTCGAAAAACCAGCGAATTTGCTGCTCTTTAAAGTAGTCGCCCATGCTCCAGTTGCCGAGCATCTCAAAAAACGTTGTGTGGCGATTGTCGCCAACATCTTCAATATCCTGAGCCCGTAGACACGTCTGGCTATCAACCAAACGCACACCCTGCGGGTGTGTTTGACCGAGCAAATACGGCAACAGTGGCTGCATACCACTCCCAGTAAATAGTGTCGTTGGGTCATTCAGTGGAGTCAGTTTGGCGCGCGGAATCACCGCGTGCTGCCTGTCAGCAAAAAACTGCAAATAGTCGTTTCGAATTTGTTGCGCGTTCATACCCGCATATTATAACAGAGGTGAGTGATAACAACCAACATATAAGTCAGAATCAGGCGTCGAGACAGTAAACGTACGATCCGTCACGCTATTATCAATCATTGTCGTCTTTATCTGCATCGTCTTTCGCTTGGTCGGCGCGACCCTTTAGTTCACCTTCTTTGCGGTGGAAATCATCTTCGATATCATCAGCTTTATCTTTCACATCATCGGCAGCGTCTGCCGCCTTCTTTTTGGCGTCATCCGCAACGTCTTCAACTTTGTTCTTGGTGTCATTAAAAAATCCCATAAAGCCTCCTTTTTACGTTATCATACGGCTTTAGTATGGATGGAGGCGCCAAAACTGTCTGTAAGAAAAGTCACCTAGCTAACAATGCCGCCACCAAGGCAGACATCGCCGTCGTAGAGCACAATTGACTGGCCGGACGCAACCGCCCGCTGCTGATCGGTAATATGTAATTGTACCGTTCCATCAGCTGTTTGTTGCGACAGCGTGGCGTTCACAAGTGGTGCCCGATGGCGAATCCGCACTTGATAGATACCATCAACCGGCGCCTGATTAATCCAGTGGACGGCTTGCAGCTTCACGTCCGTCTTCCAAAGGCTCTCATCGTTGAGATCAGTCGTCACATAGACTTCATTTTTGTCCATATCTTTACCAACCACATAGTACGGCAAACCGCCACCGACATCGAGACCATGGCGCTGACCGAGCGTGTAAAAGATCGCACCGTCGTGATGACCGAGGACTTTGCTCGTTTTTTTATCAATAATTTCGCCTGGTTCTTGCTCCACGTATTGACTCAAAAACTCGCGAATCCCGATCTTACCGACAAAACAAATACCCTGGCTGTCCTTTTTAGCTGCCGTAAATAAGCCGCGAGCTTTCGCCATCTCGCGCACCTCAGGTTTTGTGTACTCGCCTAATGGAAATAGCGTTTTCTTTAGCGCTTCACCAGTAACGCGATACAGGAAATAGGTTTGGTCTTTGTTGGTATCGTGAGCCATTTTCAAAACGCCATCTTCAACCCGCGCATAATGTCCGGTCGCGATCATGTCGGCACCATCCTCTAGGGCAGCTTCAAGGAAAAGTTTAAATTTCACCTCTTGATTACACATAATATCTGGGTTTGGCGTGCGGCCAAGTTTGTATTCGTCGATCATATACTCTACGACCTTGTGGCGATACTCAGTTTCAAAATCAAACACCTTAAAATCAATGCCCAGCTGCACCGCGACGCGCTTGGCGTCGGCTAAATCATCGGCCCACGGGCATCTCATACCAGGCAAATCTTGCGTCCAGTTTTTCATATATACACCTGTCACGTCGTAGTCCTGTTCTACGAGCAGCGCCGCTGTCAAAGATGAATCAACACCACCACTCATACCTACGTAGACTTTTGTCATCAACGAGTGCCTCCCGCGTAAAATACCAGGGTTTTGAAAAATTCGCTGACTGCGAGATACCAGCCACGCGGCGTTAACCACCAAAGCGATGACCAATCTTTGTCATGCGAATCGGGATGGTTGAGTATTTCAACCGAACCACCAGCTCGCTTATGAAATTCGAGACTCGCTCGTCGCTGATGATAGCCTGATGTGACCAAAATGATACTTTTAATGCCTTTTTCGTCAAAAATTGTTTGCGTTTTTTCGGCATTTTGCTTAGTAGTTTCCGAATATTGTTCAATCGTAATGGCGCCCTCTGGCACACCCTCTTTTACGGCCTGCAGACGCATAATACTGGCATTACTCGGCCCAGACTTATCTTCAGCCGCGCCCGAAAAAATCAGCAGCGGTGCCCAACCATCTTTATATAACTGAATCGCCGATTCGGTTCGCGCGGACGTGTCGCCACCGCTGACTGCCACGATGGCATCAACTGTCTGACATGGTGCATGACCAGTTATAATACCGTGACACGAACGGAGGTCGTCAGGTGATAAATAGGCCGTCAAGCCGACAATGATGAGGGCGACAAAAATAACGAGACCAACAAAATATTTGATCACGCCCGACTCCGCTCGTATTCGCGTTTAACTTCTTCACTAATAATTGTCGCGGCCTGATCGATATTTTCCTCTGTCGATAAATGGCCGAGAGTCAGCCGCAAACTGCCGTCCGCCACTTCTTCAGCCAGCCCAATCGCCGTCAGCACATGCGAACGTGTGCCTTTATTTGCCGCACAGGCACTCCCAGTGGCGATCAGCACGCCACGCGCTTCAAGGGCAAAAATCAGACGCTCGGCATCGAGATTTGGAAATGAAATGTGTAAATGTCCGGGAAGGCGGCGCTTCTCGTTGCCAGAAATAACCACCGTCGGAAAAGCGGCTACGAGACGCATCTGCAGCTGGTCACGTAAGTCGCGCAGTCGGTCTGATTCAAACTTCCGGTGCTCGTCGGCAAGTTCGAGCGCCTTCGCAAAACCAATCGTGCCGGCTACGTTTTCGGTACCGCTGCGCAAGCCGCGCTCTTGGCCGCCGCCAACAATCTGCGGGCTCAACTGAACATGACTTGCCGACCACAGCAAGCCAACTTGCTTTGGGCCATAAATTTTACCGGCATTGAGTGTGAGAAGATCAACGCCGAGGCGCGACACATGAACGTCGAGTTGGCCAACGCCCTGCGAAGCATCGCTATGCAAATAAATCGGTGTCGTCTCACCGCGCGCCAGCCTTGCCTCTCGCTCCGCGTGAATCACCGCGGCAATCTCGCGTAACGGCTGCACAGTGCCAAGTTCATTATTAGCGAGTGCAATACTGACCAGGCGTGTATCAGGTCGAATCGCCTGACGAATGCGCTCAGCCGATACCAGACCCTTTTCGTCACTTTCCACGATCGTGTGATCGTACTTCTTCGCAGCTTCGAGTACCGCGTGATGTTCGATAGTGGCCGTCACTACGTGGCCACCAATGCTCGCAAACGCCAGGTTAATCGATTCCGTTGCGCCTGCCGTCATCACCAGCTCATCGGATTTGCCGCCAATTGTCCGCGCCAATGTATGTTTGGCATCGTTATAGGCACGTCGCACATCGAGCGCGGGTGCGTACGGACTGGAGGGATTATAAAACAGCTCTGTAAAATATGGCTGCATCGCCGCAAAAACACGCCGGTCGAGGGGCGTGGCTGCAGCATGATCCAGATATATTATCTCGCTAGGCATTACTCGTTCAATTATACCATTAGTGCATGAACGAGAACGAGCGTACCCATTTTCCCGACTGATGATGTGCCGTAGCAGCTACGCGAGCTTTTTGCCCGTCGCCGGGTCACGGTTGTAGATTTCACGCATCGTCCGTTCGTAATACATATGCGTGGCGAGCGTAAAGTTCGAAAGCTCTTGTCCGTGCATTTTCGTATAGCGCGGGCCTTCTTCAACCTTCAGAATATGATCCTTGTGCACCTCATATTTGACGGTGCGCGTTTCTTTCTTTTTGGTTTTCGGATTAATTGATTCTTCGTGCCAAATCCAAGTTGTGGGATCAAGGTTAAAAAATTCACGACGCATGCCCTTGGGGATTGGCCCAAAGAGCTCACGGCCAATTTCACTTTCGCGATTAATTAGTTCCCGGCGCGTGACTTGTCGACGGCGGCCGAGATGTTTCGTGAGCAGTTTTGAGCGCTGATGATGCAGCTGCTGTGTATCGGTCTGGGGTTTTCTCAGAAGACCCATACAGCTTATCCTTGCGATGTCAGTTCTTTGTTACGAGCGTCGTGTATCAATTCGCCCTCACGCCTAAGATACGTACTAACATCCTCAGCTGTCCATGGCCTCTGTGGCTGTTTTTCATTTGAAGCCTCAGAGAAAGGCTGAGTAAACACAGCAACCGGTTCAGTAAAATGAGCCTCTTCATCCTGGTGCGCGTTTTCAATACCGCGCAGCCCTTCAGTAGATGAAATAGCTAAAGAGACGGCAAGACGCTGCGCATCAATAAGCTCGTTATCACCGAGTATTTCTGAAGAATCGTGGGGGGAAGTAAATTGATCTATCATGCTATAAAATCCTTAGGTGGTTTTTAGCGTGTTTGTGTTAGAGCGCAAAAAGTGCGCGCGCATTTGCCGACGTAAGGCGTCCGAGTTCGTCGAGCGATATTCCACGATTGTTTGCATGAAATGCCGCGACATTCCTCACAAATGCTGGCTCATTCACTTTACCACGAAAAGGGGTGGGCGTCAAGAAAGGCGCATCGGTTTCGAGCAACATCTTCTCGAGAGGAATATGCGCAAACATTTGTTTCTGCGCGTCGTCTTTTGTGAACGTACTGATGCCATTGACGCCAATATATAAGCCTCGGGTCAGCGCTTCATGTAAGTTAGCCTCGTTATCAGTAAAACTATGTAGTTCGCCGCGTATACCGTGAAAATTGTCAAATATCGGCCAAAAGTCAGTAAATGCCTCACGAACATGAAAAATAACCGGCAGATCATGGTCAAGCGCCAGTTGGATTTGGGTTTCCAGCGCGGCAATTTGCGTCTCGCGCGGGCTATGAGAATAAAAATAATCGAGGCCGATTTCGCCAATCGCGATAAGTTTCTGCTCTTTTGCAGGCGCAAACCGCGCAATCTCTCCCAACCCGTCCTTACTATCGTGCGGATGTACACCGATCGCCGCAAAGACATCATCATGCGCGACAGCAAACCGTAAAGCCTCACGTGAACTGTCTTCACTTGTCCCTACGCAAATCATCTGCGACACACCAGCTTCGCGGGCATGGACAATTACCGCTTCAGAATCAAGCGGATAATCAGCCTCGTGAATGTGACAATGCGTATCAATTAACATACCTACCCCTGTGCAGGTGCGTGGGGATCGGCTGTATGAAGATAGATTTTTGGAAACAGCACACCCTCACCTGGCACCACCACGCCGCTTTCAAACGTGCGGTGAATATAAGCGGCCGTATCGGGCAAGAACGGCACCAACAAGTCACCAACTTGCATCAATCCGCCGACTGTTTGGGCTAAAACTTCCGCGAGGTGCGCATCGGCGTCGGGATCTTTGTCGCGCTTTTTGGCGATCTCCCATGGCTTGACACGCTCAATATATTGATTGAGGCTACGGACCGTCAGCCAGACTTCATCGAGCGCTTGATTGAAATTAAGCGATACCATAGCGTCGTGATAGAGCTTCATGTCATGCTCGGTTTGCGGTGCTTCACCGATAACACCAGATTGATAGCGTGTAATCATACTGGCAACACGCTGGATCAGGTTGCCAAGGTCGTTGCCCAATTCGGTATTGTAGGCATTTTCAAACTTTTCCCAGGTGAAATCACCGTCATCGAGTGTGGGAATATGACGGGCAAAGAAATAACGGAATGCATCGACGCCGTACTGATCGATGATTTCATTGGGGTCAACCACGTTTCCGACCGTTTTACTAATCTTTGCCCCACCAATATTGATAAAGCCATGTACCAACAACTTCTTAGGCAGTGGCAGATCGAGTCCGAGTAGCATCGCCGGCCAAATACCGGCATGAAACCGCAAAATATCCTTGCCTACGACTTCCACGTCTGCTGGCCAATACTCCTGCCAACCCTCTTTGTCGGGATAGCCAAGCACGGTAATGTAATTGGCGAGCGCATCCAGCCAGACATACATGACTTGATCGGGATCGCCAGGTACCGGAATACCCCAACTGAGACTCTTGCTCGGACGGCTAATGCTCACGTCTTGCAAGCCATCTTTCATCAGTTCGAGAAATTCCTTTTTGCGAAATTCTGGGACGATTTGCATGCGATTATGTTCAATCGCTTCCCGAATTTTCTCGGTGAAAACGCTGGCTTTGAGATAATAATTATCTTCACTCACATGTTCGTACGGTGTTTGGTGGTCGGGACAAATGCCGCCGGTTGCTTGGACTTCTTTGTCAGTGAAGAAGGCTTCGTGCCCCATGCAGTACCAGCCTTGATAGGTGCTTTTATAGATATATGGTTGGAGTTTTTGCCAGATATATTGTACGGCGGCCACGTGATGCGGATCGGTTGTGCGAATAAAATCAGTATAGCTGGCTCCCACCTTTTTCATAAGGGCTTCAAAATGAACATAACCTTGATCAGTATACTGCTGCGGCGTCAGGCCAGCCTCGGCGGCTTTGGCGGCGATTTTATTGCCATGTTCGTCGGTACCCACTTGGAAGCGAACTTCATGGCCGTTTTGCTTTTGATACCGCGTCCAGATGTCGGCAATCAGATAATCAAGCGCGTTGCCAATGTGCGGTTTGGCATTGACATACGGAATGGCGGTCGTAATGTATAATTTTTTACCCATATTGTTTTTATTGTAACAGATTATGGGCGAAGTGTGGCCTCAGTCGTCACCGCGAGGCGTATCCAATCATCAATAGCAAGGCCTTCAGCGCGACTATCCGGACTGATGGCAGCTTGTTGTAGCAACGCTTCAGCCTGTTCTTTCGTGAGGCCAAATCCACCAGCCAAGCTGGAACGCAGCTTTTTGCGCTTGGCAGAAAACCCGGCTTTGACGACTTTGAAAAAAGCTTTTTCGCTCAACGAACCAAGTAATGATGTGGTGCGCGTGCGTAAAATCACCACCTGCGAATCAACTTTGGGTGGTGGTGTAAAAAAGACTGCCGGTACGACATCGCCGAGACTAACGTCGGCAAACAGCTGTGCGCTAATGGCGAGAATGCTCATATCACCAGGTTGAGCCGCGAGACGCTCAGCCACTTCTTTTTGGACCAACAGTACTGCGAGGGAAGGTTTATTACCTGCCGTCATAAGTAGCTGCACGATTTTGCTCGTGATGTAATATGGGACGTTCGCAACAACTTTGTACCCGGCGGAGAGTTGTGACAAATCAAATGCCAAAATATCGCTTTGGACTACTTCAAGGTTTTTACCTGGAAATTGCCCGGGCAATTTGCGCGCAAGTTCGGCGTCAAACTCCACCGCGATCACCTTCTTCGCCCGACGCAGCAACTCACTCGTCAGCGTCCCAAGACCGGGGCCGATTTCAAGTACCGTATCATCCGCCGTTACCTCAGCACAATCGGCGATATGTGCCAGCACGTCGCGGTCGCGCAGCCAATGTTGACCAAGAGATTTATTCGGTCCGGTCATGGCTACCAGTTGTGGTTTGAGACCCAATGTTCATAGGCGCCATACCAACTGCCATATCGTCCAATCGCATAACCTGTTGCCCACCGCAGTTGGGTAATCGGGTTTGTTAGCCAATCATCGCCTGCTGTCGCCATTTTTGAACCGGGTGTTGACTGAACCAAGCCATAGCCGCCAATCGCTGGAGCATAGCCGTGATTGGTGCATCCCGGGTCACCCTGCCAGCGTACCGGACACCAACCACCTTCATGATCAACAATATACTCTACATAGCCATAATCGCCAGCAGAAATGCCCGCTGCCGCCATCCAGTCCTGATGTGAGCCCGGAGGCAACACTACTTTGGTACCAATAACTTCGACTTGCTTCTTCGGTTGGCTCGTCGTTACACTTTGAATCTCGGTTCGACTGACTTCTTGGCCATTTTCCATATCAACCTGATACGTCACAGTCTTTTTACCGAGCACGCCAGGTGTCTGTACGGCTTTATATCCCATCGGCTGATCAGCGTCTTGAATCTGTTGAGTATCAAATGGAATATCTTCATCTTGCGTCACAGTCTGCACGCCATTGCGCCATAGCTGCACGGTCATGCCTTCAGTAATGGGAGTAGTGTCAGGTACAGATAACGAGTCGCTTCCAGCGAGAACAACGCCTTTTTCTTTCAACATATCGCCAACCGTTTTCGCCATGGTACGAATGGTAATCGTCTTACCATATTGCACAAATGTCACCGGCGTCGCGCGGTCGATTGTCATCACGAGGCCGGCACCTTGGTCCACAATATTGTTTGAAAGACTCATTGTCGTCTTATCTTCGTCGTACAGTGTAATCCCAGCGTCTTTGGCAATCTGATCAGGTGTTTGATACGGCGTCATAATCTTCTCACGGACATTACCATCTACCACGGTCACCGGGCGAGCTCGGTAAATATTCACTTTAAAATCACCAGATGAAATCTTCTGCGTCACACCCGGATCAACGGCATCTTTGGGGTCAAGCGTCAAACCCGCATCGTGAATCGCATCACCAACGGTACTGGCCTTTGTCAAAATAACTTTTTCCGTCCCGCGGTCATAGATAGAGACCAAGCGGCCACTGTTTGCCGCCACGTTATCCGAAGCAGCTGCCGTAACTTTCGGTATGATAATCGAACTAGAAATGAAAGCTAACAATGCGAAGCCGACAATAGTCGCACGCTGCCAAGTATTTGGTCTTTTCGTTAAACTCCTCATATGGTGTCGCGTACTATTATATCAAAAAGATGCAGCTTATGATAATTTTTCCAGCCGGGCGTACTCAGCATTGAGCTTCTTACGCTGACCACTATCAAACAAAATTGTCACTGCTAGGCCATCAATATCGACGATCTCACCGGCGCCAAAGGCACTACTGCGCACCCGATCACCAACCTCGAGTGAGAGTTCCTGGCTGCTGTAATCAGGCTCATACTCAACGTGCGGCTCCGTGGGCATGCTGGCCACCTGGTCACCCATATCAGTTAGGAACCGCGAGGCCGGATTGTAGGTCCGGGTGCCAAATTGCAAACGACTCTGGGCGTAGGTGAGGTGCAGCTCCTGACGGGCCCGCGTCATGCCGACGTAGCAGAGACGACGCTCTTCTTCGAGCTCGTTCGGGCCAGCCTCGTAGACCCGGGAATGCGGGAAAATGCCTTCTTCCATCCCAACCATAAAGACCACGGGGAATTCCAGTCCTTTAGCAGCGTGAAGTGTCATCAGTGTGACACTTTTGCCATCACCGCTCGTATCAGCACTCGACATTAAGGCAACTTCTTCGAGGAAGGTGGGCAAATCGGCGAACGTCTTAGCTTCAGAGACGAGCGAGCCAAGGTTTTCAAGCTTATCATCGGCTTGTGGCGTACCGTCGTTGATGTACTCGCGATATCCAATGCGATCAAGCAATTTTTCGATAATGTCAGCCGGGGCGGCCGTGTCGGCCATCACCTGAATCGTTCGTAATGTATCGCCAAGTGACGACAAGGCAACCCGTGCCCGCGGGGTGATACTCGAGGTCTGCTCAACGTTGGCAAGCGCGACGAGAATATCAAAGCCACTGTTCGCCTGCCAAGTGAGGAACTTTTCTAGGCTGGTCGCCCCAATGCCACGCGTCGGCACATTGACAATACGACTAAAGCTGATGCGGTCATTTGGCTGATAAACCAGGCGTAAGTAGGCAATAATGTCCTTAATCACCGCTCGGTCAAAAAAGCGAACCCCACCAATAATTTGGTGCGGGATGTAGCGCTGGCGAAGCGCACGTTCTAGTGTGTAGCTCTGGGCATTAGTGCGGTAGAGCACAGCAAATTCATCATAGCGACGGGCACCCATTTGCACCTGTGCTGCAATCCGATCAGCCACCATGGCCGCCTCTTCGGCCTCGTCATAGAGCGCATGAATCTGCACCGGCGAACCTTGGCCTTCTGCCGTCCAAAGCTTTTTGTCACTGCGCTGCACATTTTTGGTAATCACGTTATTAGCGGCATCCAAAATTGCGCCCGTACTACGATAATTCTGTTCCAGTTTAATCACTTTGGTGCCAGGAAAATCCCGTTCAAAATTGAGAATATTGGTAAAATCAGCGCCACGCCAACTATAAATGGACTGCCAGTCATCGCCCACCACGCAAATATTTCGCGTTTCATTGACGAGCAATGTGATGAGTTGATACTGGGCCGCGTTCGTGTCCTGATATTCATCAACCAAAATGTGCTTGAAATGCGTCCGCCATTTTGCGCGCGTCTCTGGTGACTCTTTGAGGAGCCGCACCGTCTCGATAAGCAGGTCGTCAAAATCAAGCGCGCCCGCTTTTTGGCGCAATGCTTCGTAGGTTTTGTAAATCTTGGCAATGCTTTGTTGATACGGGAACTGAGCCTTGGCGGCAAATTCATCAGGATCCACCAGCTCATTTTTGGCCGCGGAAATCGCCGCGCTGATCGAACGCGGCTTGATGTCCTTGTCTGTCAGCTGCATGGTTTTCATCGCCTGTTTCACCAGCGACTGCCGATCATCTTCGTCATAAATTACAAAATTCGAGGCAATCCCAATCTGTTGGCCGTCCGCCCGCAGGAGCCGCACACAGATGCCGTGAAACGTCCCCATCCAAGGCATAAACGACCGATTGGCGCTATTTTGACCCAGGAGCACACCGAGCCGTTCTCGCATTTCCCGCGCCGCTTTGTTGGTAAAAGTCACAGCCAGAATTTCGTTTGGCCAGATATTTTCATGCGCAATCAACTGCGCAATCCTATGTGTCAATGTTTTGGTTTTGCCGCTGCCTGCGCCGGCTAAAATCAGCACCGGTCCAGTTGTCGTCTGCACAGCATCAGCCTGCGCCTCGTTTAATCCCTCGAGTAAATCCATTACTCTCTAGTATACCTAAAGGACGTAGAAATATATAGCCGCACCGGCACCGGCACCAAGGATCAGAAGCAAGAAAATCAGCAACACAACCAACCAACCAGATTTTTTCTTGGCGGGGTGCGCTAGTGGCTGGTGATACGGTTCGCTATCATAGATCGGCGCATGCTCAACTGGCGTTGAACTTGGCTCTTCCTGGTACTGCTGTTTGATTGAGGTCG